>Ga0194119_10000601_pt1 | contig 68506 bp, 101 predicted proteins | sample TA2MahC100mmetaG_FD_148620 | JGI IMG/M metagenome (GOLD analysis project Ga0194119, IMG submission 148620) | Freshwater microbial communities from Lake Tanganyika, Tanzania - TA2015018 Mahale Deep Cast 100m | ecosystem: Environmental > Aquatic > Freshwater > Lake | place: Tanzania: Lake... | reverse complement strand
GCGGACGTTGAGGGCAGTCACGGGCTGCGGGAGGTCGTAGGGGACATCGGGGGGCGGGATCGACATCACTCATCTCCTTCCGAGACGGGAAGCCCCGCGAGACGCGGGGACACCTCGACCGGGTACTTGCCACGGCTTCCCTGGTAGTCGTTCATGCGGTTGACCAGGGCCTCAACGCCCCGCTGCTGAACGCTGCCCCTCTGCATCTGCCCCCGGTAGTCCTTGGCGGTGTCGATCTCCACGACCGACCTGGGGGTCAGAACCAACAGGGGCATGTCCTCGGGCAACGTCGCCAGGAGGTCGAGCACCCGCTTCCGCTCGGGGTGTACCTCCGGCACTCGTGGGTGGATCCGAATCCCCTGCAGGCCGTCGACCCGCTCGACGTAGTTGCCCTCGATGGTGGTCACGCCCAGGTTCCCGAGGACGACGATGCCTCCTCCCGCGTCTCCGACCTCGATGCGGCAGTCCCGGAGGCTGAACTCGTGGCCTTCTGTCGCGTGGTAGATCAGCACGTTCGTGGACGGCTGCATGTCCACCGTGCCCAATGAGATGCCCGCGTTGAAATCGGGCGTGATCTCGAACGAGACGGGGTCAGCCCCGCACCACAGGTCGGGGTCGGTCGCCGTGACGGTGGACGCGAAGCCCACCACCAGGTCGAGGTCCGCTCGCTGTTCCGAGGACACCGGCCAGACCACCCCTGTCCCATGGCACGAGCGACAGGGGACCTCCTCATCCGGACCGGACACCTCTTCGTAGAAGGAGCGGGCAACCCGCTGACGACCATTGCAGACTGGACAGACGTGGGGTGACACAGGCACCTCGGGAATTGGGTCACCCTACCGACGCTTGTGGACCGCCAGCAGCTTCATCAACCTGGTGTCCAGGGTGATGCGTGGTTGAAGCCCTTCAGCGAGCACCGGAGGCAACCCGTCCATCCCCAGGTAGGCTCCCAGCAAGGCTCCTGCGACCGCCCCGTTGGTGTCGGTGTCCCCGCCCGCCAAGATGACCCCCTCGAGAGCCCTGCGGAAGCGTTCCCGGGAAGACATCCGAAGCGGGGTCAACAGTTGCGCCTGGCGGAGAGCCCAGAACGCGGCCCCGAGGCACTTGTAGGTGAAGCCGATGGGCGGGAAAGGGTTGCCTTTCTTGTAGGTGTCGAGGCCCTCGTCGAGGTTGAACTCGGCGATGTCCTTGTCGAGCATCCAGGCGTGGACGGTGGGGTCGTGCTTGGATGCCCGTTCCGCCGCATGGGCGATGGCCTCCGACACGGGAGCCCCCATCACCATCTCCGCGATGGCGACGCTCACGGCCACAGCGGACGCCTTGCAGCGGGGATCCGCGTGAGTCACGGCCGCACACTCGGCCGCTACCTCGGAGGTCCAGTCGAGGTCCCAGGGTCGGACGATGCCGATGTAGGCCGTCCTCATCACCGCCCCGTTGGGAGCTGCCTGTCGGCCCGACTGCTCCCAGATGTCCAGCGACGCCGTGAGCGGTTCGAGTGGGAACAGGAAGTGCTCGAACACCTTCCCCGTGTGATTCCCCATGCCCCGCCCGTTCGTCGTCCCCCAGTTGAGGAAGTGCTTCGACACGAGCCTCACGTCGATGCTGTCCGAGGGAGCCCGGCCCGTCTCGACCCCCTCCAGGTAGGCATCGAGAAGGCAGATGGCTTGCTCGGTATCGTCACTCCATTCGCCGGCTTTCCACTTGGAGGTGGACCGGTTCGTGTCCCGGTACACCTTCGGCCACTCGTCGTTCCACACCTCGAGCCGGCCTTGGATGGCCTTCGCCGACTGGAACTCGACCGGCAACCCGAGGGCGTCCCCGATCGCCTGGCCGTACACCACCGCACGCACACGACTGACATCGACTTCGGACATCGCGCGCCCTCCTGGACACGCTTTACCCGAACGAGGTCAGTTGATGATGGTGACCGGCTTCCAGCCCTTCGGGAGAAGCACCCTTAGGTACGTCGGAAGGTCCGGGCTGTACCGAACCTCGTCGAACTTCTCCGCGTACACCGCCTGCGAACCGGGGGTGTCACCAGTCAACTCGGGACCGGTACGCCACAAGGTCATGGTGTGGGTGTCGATCCGGGTCACGAACCCGACTGGCTTCCCTTTCCGCAGCACAACGCAGTACGGGGCCAGAGGGTGGTTCATGTCGATGACCATGTGCGCCTCCTCTACAAACAGAGGACATCAAAGGTCTACCGGGTCAGTGCAAGCAACGCCCCGCTAATCCAGCAGTTCTTTCGATGGCCGACATCTTTATCGGCGGTCAGACCCGCATCCGTGGTGAGCCCGCCACAGATAGGACAACACGGGATGGGTTTGCGGGTCTTCTGGAACTGGTACTTCGCGCTTTGGCCCGAGAACTGGGCGGCTTGAAGGAGCTTGACCACCTGGTCGCGGTTGGACTCCAGCTTGGCCACCTGTTCTCGTGTCGTCGCCAGCCGGGTGTCCCTGTCCGTACACTGGGCCACAGCTTCCGCCTGAAGCTGCTCGACGCGGTCGGTGTGTTCTTGGATGACCTTGGCGATCTTGGCCCGAGCGTCTTTCAGCTTGGTCGCGACCTCCTCGAGCCGAACCTGTGCGCCCACCCGTTCCATGTTGGCTTCCTCCAACTCAGAACGGGCGGAGGTCAGAGCCAGCTTGAGCCGCTCTACTTCGAGGTTGAGCGTGGTCAGGCTCGTGGCGTCGAAGACGGGCACCTCGCGGACCACTTCGCGAACCACCTCAACAGGCGGAGCACTCTCGTACACCCTCTCGACGTGGACCCTGGAGGCCGATGCGGCCGTCAGAGCCAGCCGCATCGAGCCCATGAACGCAGGGTCGTTCTGAAGGTGGGGACGCCTCTCCAGGGCGTCCGCAAGCTCCTCCAGGATCGAGGCCACCTCGGAGGGAGTGAGCGGAGCCAGAAGGGGCCACCCCTTCTGGCTCTCCTGGGTTGCGTGCGGCGTCCCCACCGTCATCTCAAGCTCCGTTGTCGGGAGAGTGACCCGCACCCTCGCGCACCGCCGAGGCCGCACCACGGAGGGTGTCCTTGGCGACGTTCCCGAGGATGCTGGTGATCTCCTGCACCTCGGGGTTCTGGACGAGCCCCTTCATGGCCTCCTTCACGAGCGGGAGAGCCCCGGAGGCAGCCAGCCCCGCACCCATGATGGTCGCCGGGAGGTTCGACCCATCCCCGTCGCCGCCACCGAGCCCGTTGATCTGGAGCACCTTCACGTCGGAGACCTTCGTGATCGGAGCCATGAACTCGCGGACGATGGCCGGAGCCTGTTCGACGAGCTTCAGCGACACGTCGCGGATCATCGTCTCCTTCGAGACGGCGTTCTTGGCCTCGGTGAGCAGGCGCTCGGCCTCCGCACGGGCCTTGCCTTCCTCGAGGATGGCCCCCGCCAGGGCGATCTTCGCCTTGGCTTCCTTGTCGGCCGCCTCGGACTCCGCGTTCGCCTTGATGGTACGGGCCTCCGCTTCGGCCTGCGCCTGGAGCTTCAGGGCCTCGGCACGACCCTCCGCCTCGGACTTGGCCGCTTCGGCCTTACCGGTGGCGTCCGCCTTCAACGCCCGAGCCCGACCATCCGCTTCGGCGGTGACCGCCTGGGCCTTTCCTTCGGCCTCGACCTTGGCCGCCTCGGCCCGCTTCTGGGCCGCGTCGCGATCGGCTTCCGCCTTCTTCGTCTGGACGTAGGCGTCCCGGTCGGCAGCGACCTTGGCCTTGGTGGCCTCCTCCTCGGCCTTGATGGTGACGACGCGCTTCTCACGGTCGGCCTTCGCCTCGGCCTCGACCGTCACGATGGCCTGTTCGGCCTTCTGCTTCTCGGCTTCCGCAGTCGCCTGGGTCGCCCGAGCCTGTGCCTCCTCGGCCTTCCGCTGTGCGACGGCGACCTCACGGGCGATCTCGGCCTCGGACACCGCTTGCTGACGCTTCTGGTCGGCGACCTTGATGGTCTGGTCCTTCTCGATGGCCGCCGCCTCGACCGCCTTCTGACGGGCGATCTCGGCCTCGGACTTGATCCGGGCGGCCTCCTCCTCGGCCTTCTTCTGTTCCGCAGCGGCCTTGGCCTGCTGGGTGGCCAAGGTCTGGTCACGGGCGATCTCGGCCGCCTTCACGGACTGGTCGCGAGCGATCTCCGCCTTGGCGACCTGCTCGGCCTGGGTGGCCGATGCCACGGCCTGTGCCTGTTCCTGGGCCAACACGGCCTTCTTCGTCTCGGTCGCCTGGGTGGCCTCGTACTCGGACACCTGGCGGGTCTGGTCGGCTTCGAGTTGCTTCCGCTCGAGGTCCAACGCAAGCTGGCGCTTCCGGGCCGCCACGTCCTGCTCCTGGATCTTGACCTCGGCCTCGCGGTTGATGAGGTTGGTCTCCTGCTTGTTCTTGGCGACCGTCTCGGCGACGTTGCGCTGACCTTCGGCCGCGAACACGTCACCAGCGTCCTTCGTGAAGGCACCCTGCTTGATGCTCGGGATGGTCACGGCCACGAGCACGAGGCCGAGCTTCGCGAGGTCTTCACCGAGAAGCTGGGTCACCTCGTCGGCGAACTCCTTCTTCTCGGAGTTGAGCTTCTCGAACGCCTTCTTGAAGGCGGCGGTACGGAGAGCGTCGGTGACGAGGCTGTCCACCTGCTGCTGGATGATCTGGCTCATCCGGCCTTCGATGTGGCCCGTGGACTCGGACTCGGAGCCCAACGCCTGGGCCGCGAGGATGATGTGCGCGGTGTTCGACGAGTCCACGCGGACGATCAACTCACCGATGATCTCGGCGGGGATCTTGTTCGCCGTCGGGAGGGCGTCATCACCCGTGCGGTTGATGGGGATCTTCACGGCACGGAGGCTGACCTTCGTGACCTTGTGGAACATCGGGATGACCCACAGGCCACCGCCCGTGCTCACCACGGGCTCTTTGCCGCCCGTCTTGACGAGGGCTTCGTCCGCGTTGGGGACCTTGTAGAACGCCTTGATGGCAGCCATCGTGCTCACGATGAACACGATCACGGCAACGGCTGCGACAGCCAGCATGATCAGGGTGGTAGGCATTGCGTCCATGATGCTTCACGTCTCCGAAGGGATGGAGATTGCGAGGTAAATGCGGCGTTCTTTGTCGTAGCCAACCAACAGAACCTCCGTGCCGCGTTCGATTTCGGAGGCTCCAGGGGCAACACAAGCGTTGAGGAGAGCGTTGCTGTTCTCCTCCTCGACCTGCACTTGCCCAAACGAAAGGGTGATGCCGGATGCGGCCTTGCCGCTCTTGCCGACGAACTCACCGGGCTGTGCGCCCGTGGCCCGCTCGGGCGGCATGAACCGGAAGAACAGAGAGGCGACGCCCCGGGTGGCAGCCATTGAACCGACGGCGGCCACCCCGAACGACAGCGGGAACGCCAGAACGTCCCAGTCGCCGACAACATCATGGGCGAAGGCGTTGACCAACAAGCCCACGAGGCCGAACGTCAGGGTGAGCGTCTGGAGGAGCACCGACAGCGGAGCCTTGCCCAAGCCGAGCCAGCCGAACCCCTCCATCGAGAGGTGACCAGGCTCATGCCTGCCTGGAGCCCCGATGTCCGGGACTCCGTCTCCGTCCAGGTCTACACCGCCGTCCTTGGAGAAGCCGAGCACCGAGAGCGTTGCGAGCCCGAGCCCGACGAAAAGCGATAGGAGAAACGGCCAATTGTACCAGCCCTGGATCCACTCGAGCATCGCTGTTCAGCCTCCTGCCCGTCTTTACACGGGGAGGAGGGGAAACCGACCCCCCGGACACGGACCAGAAGTACGGCGAAGTCGAGAACCCTATTGCGCGGACGTGTACCCGTAGCGGGGAAGCGAAGCAACGACTTGATCTCTGGTCGATTCCGGGTACCGGATGAGCAGGTTGAACACATCCTGGAACGACCCCATGTGCCTCAAGCTCCCCGGTGGCAACACCACTACCACGCCCGCATCCGCCCAACTGAAGGAGATGCTGCACAGCAGAGTGCCGTCTGCCTCGACCAGTTGGAGGGTCAGGGTGGTGAGGTCTTGCACCAGGAAGGTTCGACGCCGCATCATCCCCTCTTGAAGAGGGCCACCTGTGCCCTCCCGTGAGTGTTCTCTACCGCCCAAGTCGCGGCTTCACGGGGCGGCATCTTCATGAAGATGGGGAAGTCGAGGGAGTCCACCTCACCCACGTCCGCGCCGAGTTGGTGATGGAGGGACAGGACCATCTTGTAGCCCTCGAACCGGATGCCGATGCGCTCCACCATCTCGGGGTTCCGGACATCCACGACGACGATGTGGCCCTTCTTGAACTCCAGCCTCGAGGAACCACCCACCATCTGCGCCACGAAGTTCCCGACCTCACCCAACCAGATCCGGAGGAGGTCTTCGGGTGAGCCCGGCTTGGCGGCGATGAGGTGCCGGAACGCGACTCGGGTGGATGATGGCCTCACTGGCGTTCCTCCACTCTCCGAGAGGTATAGGGTTCCGACCGGACTACGGGTTGGGCGCTTGGGGAGACTGGGAACGACGGGCGTTTTCCCGGCAAATCTCGTCCCAGTTGGCCCTGCTGGTCCAGAACCGGACCCGCTGGCCCGTCGGAAGGATGCGCGTCCCCGACACGGACTCTCCGTCGATCTTGAACTCCTCGACCACCGACCCGTCGGCGAGTTGAATGCTGTTGTTGAACACCGCTCCTCCCGCCGTTCCCTACACGGTACGTGACGCCAACTGGACAATCTGCTCCCAAGAACGTGAGCGAATCACGCCGTCGGGCAAGCGTTCTTGCCTGTTGTACGGCTGATCCCACAGGATGGCAACCGACTCCGGGTGAGCCCGGTGCCACTCGCTGACGTTGCTGGCCTTGTCGTCGATGAACAGGTCTGCAGCGATGTGCTTCTTCGAGGCAGCGAAGATGATGTCCCGAGCACCCGCGTTGAGCCGGTGCCGGAGCCACCGATCTCGCTCCCACATCCAGTGAGGAGCGTCCTCCATCGCGGTCGTGACGAACACAACCTCCGCGACCTCGCGCAAGGCCATGATGGCTTCACGCGCCCCGTCGTAGAGCGGAATCCCCGCACACCAGCCGGGGCGATGCCACTCCGCCACCACGCGGTCCTCCCACTCCCTCGGCACCGAGCCGAAGATGTCCCAGGTGCCGATGTCGTCGTGCTGCATCTGAGGGCCGCCCAGAGCGGCCAGCGTCCGGAGGGTGTGCGTCACGAAGTCCGCCGACACCCCGTCCACGTCGAGGATGACCCGCCGCATCACAGCACCCGGTCGATGATGGCTTGAATCCCTGCGTGAAGGTCGGCGATCGACCCGTCGTTCATGACGAGGTAGTCCTCCTTCACGTTGTCCACCTCGGTCTCGCTGGCGTGCGTGTCGTTCGACACGAGGGACGGCCGCACCACCTTGATGACGATGCCCCCCCTCGCCTTGACCGCATCCGCCTCCCCAGGGAAACGGCAGTCGGGGATGCACCACCGGTCTGCCCACCCTTCGGCGAACTCGGTCTCCTCGAACTTCCGCGTCTCGAGGTTCGGCAGGATGACTGGCTCACCCCTCGCGGCCTTCTCGATGGTGTCGAGCGCCTTCCGCACCCACGTCATCTCGTGGATGTTGCGGCCAACCTGGGTGCCGAGTTGCTGAAGCATGAACCGAGGCGTGAGCCCCCAACGCTCGTCCACCACTTCCTTCAGGTCATCCCCGTACACCTGCTCGAACGACAGGTCCCACGTCTTCATCGCCAGCCACTTCAGGTGGTCCGCGAAAGCCAGGCGGTGAACGCCCCACTCGTTGAGGACGCGAGCCACAGAATCCTTGCCGTGACGCTTCTTCCCGCTGATCGCAAAAATCTTTACGCTTCGTTCGGTCACGGCTATACTCCAGCATGTCTGAACAAGTCGAATGCCATCGTTGTCGCCAGACCCTACCCGCCTCCGACTTTTGCAAGGGGTCGCGAGGTCGGCCCCTCCACTACTGGTGCAAAAGCTGCGTTGCGGCATACAAACGGGAGACCCGCCCCCCGAAAGCTGCGCTTCTTGAAACGGCTCAGCGAGAAGCAGCGCACACAAGGCTTCAAACAGGGAGGAAGACGTGCCGTAGTTGTGCGGTCGAGCAACTAATGACGGATTTCCCTGTGTTGTCCTCATCATTGGATGGACGACACTCGTGGTGTCGTGCTTGTATGAACCGGGCTTCGAGTCTTTCCCGGAAAACCCAACACGGCCGTTATTTGACGTATGTGGGGTCTACCCGCACCACTGGTCGAACGGCCCTCCCCGAAGATGTTTGGGAAAGACTTGTAGTGGGTAAGCCGTGTTTTTACTGTGGCGGCCCAAATGAGACTCTGGGGCTCGATCGGGTAGATAGCTCCAAGGATTACTTCGAGGACAACTGTGTTTCAGCTTGTTTTATCTGCAACAAGATGAAAGGCACGCAAAGCGTGGAAGAGTTCATCGAGTCGTGTCGGAAAGTGGTTCGAGAAGCGGATCGCCGATGATCATGGAACCTTCTTGTAGGGGTGGAGGCCGCAGTTTCGCAGAGTGAGGTCGTGGAACTGGTGGGCGGTGTACCGTACCAACCGTGGGCCATCGGGCCCTTCCTCGTAGAGCCACATGCCCGCAATCCCGCATTCGAGGATGAGCTTCGAGCAGTCGGGGCACGACGGGCCACCGCTTGTGACTGCGACCCACTCCCCGTCTCGCTTCTCAACCTTGACGTGGAGCATCTCCATCCGGGCGACAGGCTTGCCCCACCGGTGGCAGTCGAGGATGGCGGCTTGTTCTGCGTGGACGGCTACCTTGCCACAGGAGGCCCGACACGTTGTGGACCCGTCGCACGAGAAGCCTGGCGGGGGCCCGTTATTGCATGCGGCGAACACCCCATGCTTGGGGCTCCATACGACCACGCCCCGTTTGGACTTGGCACAGGGGGACATCCGGGCCGCCGTCGTCGCAGCCTTCAGTGCTTCGTGTTCGTCCACGGTGACCTCGTGGACGGACCCTACCCGTTTCGGACAGTGCTCATAGAGGGACGCCCCTCTTCTTCCGCAAGGATGGCGTCACACACGAGATCGGGAGGCCAGATGAGACTCTGGCTGAACGCAGTCACATCCCCGTGCTGACAGAACAGAACCACGGTCTGCACGGCGTTTTCCCGTTTCGCGGCCCGTTCAGAGACGGAGAGGCTCAGGTCGAGCGGGCCCGCCCCTTCCGTCCAGATGTAGCCCCACAACAACCTCTCGGCGGCAATCTCACCCAGCTTTGGGTTCTCTCGCCGAAACCGGGACAGCACCTTGAGCGCAACCCGAGGGTTTTCCTCGTCTACTTCCTCCCACGAGCACTCCAGCCGCCGTTGGGGGCGGATGTCGAACTCGAAGGGGTTGTAGTGCGGACGACCCATCACATCACCTGAAGGCGAAGCTCGACGAACTTGTCGTGGATGGCGCAAATCCACCCCGCATCATCGAGCGGGTAGTCCACTCCTACCTCCGAAGCCACGTCCATCGAGAAGCCCAGGTCCAGCAGCCGACGCATCATGACGCCCTGGTCCAGGAGGGCCTTGGAGTCCTCGGACAACGTGCGAATCCTGTTGTCGAGAGGCGACCCTGCAGCCATCTTCACGAGGTCGCGGTAGGCCGCCTCTACCTGGTAGACCTTGAGGGCGAAGAACGCCTTCAGAAGCTCTTCCTGTGACTCCACCCGACAGAACCAGTTGAGGTCGCATCCCTTGGCCGCCACCACTCCATTCCCTTCAGTCCCCCTCGGTCCCATCGGCCCCTGGAGGATGAGCCCCTCGGGCGTGAACGTGATCAGCACCGACATCTGCGGCTCGTCCGCTGGAGCGTCGAGTCGGAACGCCCTCACCGGTGAGTTTAGGGGCGTGATCTCGGTCATCTGGTATCCCAGCAGCGCCTCACGCTGGTGGGTCTCGACGTAGTTCTTCGGTGTCATGGCTGAGCTTGTACTCCACCTCATCTACGCCCGATGTGGGCTACTCTGAACCTGGAGGCCACTCGTCGTGGGCTGTAACTGTCGAAAGGCACCCATCAAGACCAAACCCGCGAAGCCGTCCCCAAGGGTCAGCCGGACGCAGTTTCCCCCACCCCCTCCTCCGCCCCCGACTCCGTCGGAATCGGAGCCTCGGAATCCGCTCCTACAGGGGTTGCCGAAGAAGCCTTGATGTTCTGCCACCGGGCGGAGTCCTTCAAGTAGGTTTGAAGGTCGGTACGGAGGGGTTCGGGGATTGTTAAACCCCTGGAATCAACGAAGCCCATAAGCCGCAAGAGAAGGGCGCGGGGTCTGGTGGCTCCGTGCCTGCCTTTCGCCACCATGTCGCGAAGGTTGTCCTTACGAGACCCGACCCACAAGTGGGTCGGGTTGCAGCAAGCGGGGGTGTCGCACTGATGACACACGGCTTCGTCGGGCAGGGGTTCGCGTTGGTGGTGGATGGCCCACGCCAGCCGGTGGGCCATCCACCCTTTCCCGTTGAAGTTGAACTTCCCGTACCCTTTCTTGGTGGTTGAGTGCAGCCACGGCCAGCAGGCGTCCGTGGAACCGTGTTGGACTTTCGACCAAAATCTTTGTGCCAAGGCGGGATCTGACAACGACTGCGGCACCGCGATCTTGTGCTCGCCGTTGTAGCAGCTTTTGCACAGACCCTTGGCAAAGTGAGGTCGATCCGCACCGCATTTCGGACAAGGCATGACACCAGTGTACCCCGTGGGTGCGCTGGTGTCTACTTCTGTTCCAAGATGTTGATGAACAAGATCCCCTGCCCGATGGCGTCGTCAAGCCCCTTGTGGGTGTGGGGCGGGCAGCCCTCAAACCACTGACTCGGCATCTTGCGCTTTGATGTTCCTTTGAAATCTCGGCCTCCCAGCTTCGAGAAGGCCAGGGTCTTGACATCCAACGCACCCAGTCCGAAGGGAGACTTCCCCAAAAATCGAACCAGGTACCAGTGCATCCAGACTGAGTCCCACGTCGGGTACACCACCATCACGGGGTCGCCCCCGAGCCCCCGAACCCAGTCCGCGAATGCCGTCATCGCAGACCGGGGCTCAAGCGGATTGCTGGTGACGTGCTTCCATACCTCGGGGTCTTGCTTGCTCCACCACGCCATCGTCTCGGGGTCCGGGGTGGCCCCCGACAGCGGCGTGAGGTTCACCTCGAACGTAGCGAGGGGCTCTCGACTCCCGGCACGGAACGCTGCCGCGCCCAGAGAGAGCATGGAATTGGGACCTGGAATCGGACCGTCCGACTCGATGTCCACGCTGATGTAGATGTCATCCTTCGACACAGTGGGTGTCCTCCGTGGAGGTCTCTACGCGGAATGAGGCGGTCGGTGATGCACCCGCCCCATCCCCGACGGCTCCACGACATACACGTCACCTCCTGCAAAGGTCACCTCGAACACACCTGTTGCTGCGTTCATAACTACCTTTTCGACCTTGGGTGTGAGTTCTCCCGAACGGTATATACGCCAGGCATGCTCGGCTTGAAGGGAGGCCCATTTGTCCCAAAAGGCTCGTAGCTCAACGTAAGGGTCAGCAGGCATGTCGCACCTCCATTGGAGGTGCGACGCTACCCACGAAGCCGATTGGGGACAATGGCCGAGTGCATCCAGTGGTCACTCGTCTGAACGTGGTTCGGCTCTTGAAGAACCGCACGCTCAACGAGGGCACGTTTACGAGGCATCCACACCGTAGCCCCGTCATATAGAAACTGGTGCAAGGCTGGAAACACGGCCCGGCCTGATACTTTAAGCGTCAGGCCCAGACCGTTCTTTGGAGCAGATGAACCTCGGATACCTGCATCTGAGCCTCCTTTGGGGCGAACAGACACTCCAGCGCGAACATCGAGTGCCCCGCCAACGACGCCTCGAACGACTCGACCGTGTGGACAGTGATGTTGATGCCGGGCCGGAACACGAGGTCCCTCTTTCCCTGATGCAGCACCACCAGGAAGTCCTCGTCCGAGGACTCCGTGGCACACCCGTACACCCACGACCCGACCCGGAACGCGCTGTGAACCTCCGCGTCGGACACCTTCAGGATGTCGAGGAGGGGGCCTACTCCTTCGATTCGAGTCATGTTCGCCCCCCGGCAGCCTGAAGTCCCCACGGCAAGCCCTCGGTGAACCCGAACGCCCCGCGAACATGACCCGTGCCGTCGAGTACGAGCATCCGGTGAGCCTCGTCCACGTCTGGGTACTCCCAGCCCTCAAGTTGCGAGGATAGCACCTTGGATGGCACCGCCTGGGTTCGCTTCAGGTTGCGAGCGGCATAATCCTCGGGCTTCAGGTGGATGACGACCAGGGTGACAAGCGCCCGGTAGTCGAACCCCGTGGCACACACCATCGACCGGAAGTCCTTGCGGAGGTTCGTCGCGTCCCACACGACCTTCCGACCTGGCCGGAGGGCCGCCTTCAACTGGAACTGCGCCTCCTGCCGCACCTGGCCGTTCATCGTCTGGTCCGCCCGGTCGCCCGACATCTCCTCCCGGAGGTTGTCGAGGGACACCACCTCGTAGTCGGGGAGGTGCTTCTGGATGAACGTGGACTTCCCGCTGCCGCTCGGGCCGCAGAGCACGACGAGTTCGGGAGGCGTTGGGTTCTCCTGGAACACGAGGAACCCACCCTCCTCGAGGGTCGTGATCTTGCCCTCCTCCACGGCTCGAATAGCCTCGCCGAACACCCGGTCCCGGAACGCAGTGGGACGGCCTACCGTCAGTTCGGCGAAGTGCGCCCGCCACTCCTCCAGCCACCCAGTCGGAGCGTACTCCTCCGCCCCCAGAAGGAACATCTCGAGGTGCTCCAACTGCTTCGGGAGATCGGGGCAGATGCGCCCCCGCATGTCGGCTTGCTCCATGAACGTGACGCGGAACGGGTCCACCTTGCGGGAGAGCCGCTTGTACTCGCCCGGAGGCTTGTCCTTGACGACCAGGAGCTTCGGTTCCTGGTGGCTCCCCACGATGCCCATGACGTGCCACAGACTCTCCCAGGGCAGCCCCGCGTCCACGAGGGCCGGAGCGATGATGGACCGCCCCTGGGACTCATGGCGGGGAGCCACGACTCGCTCGACTCCCCGGATCTCCATCCGTCGGGTCGTCCAGGGCTTCGCCACGTCGTGGAACAAGACCCCGAGGATCAACTCCCGCCGGACGACGGGGGATATCGACTTTCCGATATCCGTATCGAAAGCCCGATAGAGTTCGTCGAGCACCATCTGGGTGTGCGTTCCGACCGAACCTTCCCCATGCCATTCCGGATCCTGCGGAGTCGCGTCCAGCCGGTGAAGGGCGGGGACGGCATCCCCAAAGACATTCGTGAGTTCTTTCAGGTCAGGCTGTGCGCCGAGCAGCAACCTGTCCAACATCTGTCGCATGGGAAACCTCTGCCACGGCCCTACACAGGTCCGTGAAGTATGCCTGCGTGTGCGTGTTCTTCATCCTGTTGATGTCCTTGTGGACCCACTGCACATTGCCGGCGACGTAGCCCTTGGTGTTGTCGATACGATCCAGTGAGGCGTTTTCGCGCTCCTGGATAGGCAAGCCCGACAACCTGCATCGGAACTCCTGTTGAACCAGCAGGTCCCAGACTTCGTTGGGGGTGAGGGTGACAGGTAGTCCCCTACGTTTGGCGTTCGAGACGATTCGGCTCCAGGTGGTGGAGTGAACCCCGCAATCTCGAAAATGAGCACGGCAAGCCTCACACTTGCCACTCTTGCCACTCTCCAAAGCCTTCAGGCCCACGAGCTTCTCGGTCCCACACGCACATCGACAGAGGAGTTGCCGACCGTTCGCTGAAGGTGGACCTTCCGAGAGAGCCACCCACTTTCCGAACATCGTTCCGGGGGCCACCGGAGCAGCCCGATTCCTCAGCCCACAAGACACACACCTCTTGCTCGTCCCGCTCGACGAACCTGTGCCGCACCGCCGTGAAGAAGTCCTGGATCCGCTTGGCGGACTCGAACACCTCGGCCCACGTTGCCGTCCTCGTCCGGCCTTCCAGGTCCCGGTAGTTCAAGGTCACGACGCACCTTCCACAGAACTCAGAGCCTCGGAGAACGTCGTGTAGACCGGCTCCTCGAACAGAACGAACCGGATCTCGTCGAACGTCCACTCGGGACGGCGGGCCACCATCATCGCGATCTTGGCGGCTTCGTCCAGGGGGAACCGGAACACGCCGCACGAGATGGCGGGCAACGCCACCCGCTTGCAGCCATTCTCCTGGGCGAGCTTCAAGGAGTTCGCGAAGGCCGTGGCCAGGAGGTTCGCCATCTCCACCGGCTGCGACGGGTCGTAGAGCGGCCCGACCGTGTGGACGATGTGCTGGATGGGAGACAGGGCATAGGCCCCCGTGATCACCGCGTCCCCGACCTCGCACCGGATCTTGCGGGTACGCCAGGGGGCGTCACGGGTCAGGACGAACCGGGTGCTCGGACCCACCTTGTCGCCTGGCACTTCGGGGAAGGTGATGCACTCCTCGAGCAGCCGCTGTCCGGCCGCACGGTGGATGGCCCCGTCGACCCCACCTCCACCTTCCAGGCTCGGGTGAGCCGCGTTGACGATGCAGTCCACGTCGGACTGCTGGGTGATGTCGCCTCGAACGACAGTGACACGCATGACTGCTCCTTCCTCCCCCACCTACGCGCAGGGGGGAGAAACCTGAACCGTCAACGTGTAGGAAGGGTGTGGGCCGAGGTTGGAGGAGAGTGTTGTGGAAGACGACTTTCTGGAGCAGCTTGCTGGGTTGAGGCCACCCGAACCTGGGGGCGAACGGCCCTGGCCTGTCGCGCGGACCAACAAAGACTTCCGGGCCGTCCAGGTGCAGAACGGCCACAAGGTGTGGGTGGGTCGGATCCCCGACGAGTTGGCTGGGTGCGACTTCGACGAGTTGTGGGACCTTCATCCCGACCACTTCCCGTCGATCATGATGTACAGCACGCCGACCAACCTTCCGAGGTGGCAGCAGGCGTACCACCGCGACTACGTGTTCTCGGGACAGCGGAACCAGGCGTTGCCGACTCCGGCGGCCTTGGGGCCGTTCGTGGAGTGGGCACAGGGACTTCATCCGAGGTTGGATGCGCCCCTGTTGAACTGGTACGACCCGGGACTCGAGCACTACATCGGGAAACACCGGGACTCCACGATCGGACTGATCCCCGGCTCCCCGATCGTCACGATGTCCCTTGGAGGAGAGCGAGTGTTCCGGCTACGGCCGTTCCGGGCTCCTGGAGGGTGCTTCGATTTGGAGGTGGGGCACGGAGACGTGGTCATACTGCCGTGGGAGACCAACCTGGCGGTGACACACGAGGTCCCCCACTTTGCACGGTTCAAGAAGCGGCGGATCTCGGTGACGTTCCGGGCGTTCTCCTGATCGACTACCGAGTCGGAACGGCCCGCCACCACTCACAACCCTCGGGCGGCACCGAGGTGTAGCCCCACGTCTCCCCATCGGGAGCGGGCACCCACGGAAGCAGGTTCTGACCCTTCTTGGAGTTGTAAATCTGGTCCGAACGCCCATCCGCCCGTCCAGAGAACTCCGCGATGTGCATCCCCTCGTCGTCGATGGTGTCGTGGAAACCCGCTTGAGCCATCGCGCACTTCGAGCACCAGGCTTCCTGGGCTGAGCCGATGCCCCGCCAGAGCTTGACGTGGGAAGCCCCGCAGAAGGAGCACTTGTACTTGGAAAGCACGTTCTTGGGCAGTTCGTACCCCCGCAAGAAGCCCAGGGCACGACCGACCACCTCCATGAGGTTGGACTTGTAGAGGTCGTCCGGATTCCGGGAGAGGGGCTCTTGGAGCACCCTTCGCGCCTCTTCCGGCTTCGGAGCCATGGCTCGAAGCCAGGGGTCTGTGGGAAGGGCCACGGGTTCGTACCCGTCCAAGAGCATCGAGGCGGCTCGGACAGCCGCCAAGAAGTCTTCCTTGCTCCGACACGACCAGTTCGCGCTGACCTCGCCTAGCATCTGCTCGGCGACCTTGAGATTCTTGTTCATGGTGACCCCTACCCGACAGGGCCCGCAGAGAGGTCCCGCATCGACCGTCGATGGCTCCTGTCCGGCTCCTCGAACCCTTCGATGATGGTCACGACGCCGTACATGGCCCACTTCGCCTGGAGAGCTTCGGCCTCGGCACGGCTCCTTGGGGCATCGGTGTAGGTGTGAACCCGGATCCTGTGGTGGATGTTGGTGTCCGACATCGCCTGGTCGAGGGTTGCGATGAACACGGGTGCCCGGTCGCGGTTCGGCAGGGCCCACTCCTCCACAGCCCTCTTGGCGGCTCGACGCTCCGCCTTCGGGGCCTTCAACCACTTCGGGTCGTTCTCATCGTAGCTGGGGATCGGGTTGTTGCAGAGGATGCGGTAGCCCGTGATGGCTTCCTCTCGACGAGCCGGGTCATAGGCCACAGCGAGCACCGCGCCCCTGTCCGCCGACTTCGGGTTGTGGTCGAACGGGTTCGGGCCGGGGAACTCCTTCGAGACATCCCGCTCCCACAGGCGAATCCCCACCTCGTAGGCGAGCCCGGGACGATGCTCCTCCGCCGAGGCCAACGCCTCCACGATCTCGTCCACCGTTGCGTTGCGAAGAGCCTCTCGGAGATTGGTGAGAAACAAGGACATGACCGGCCTCTAGTACAGGGTGACGCGGATGAAGTGATCGTCGGGGATGTCTTCGTACTCGGACTCCCGAAGATCGACGTGCGGGAGCTTGAGCAAGCCCTCGGCCATGTTCATCACGTCGGGCGGCACATTGTAGGTGCTGTCGAGAGCGTCCCGATGCGGCCAGAGCGCCTTGAACGTCTCCTCGGGGACGATGACCAACTGCTCCGAGGCATCCCGGCCCCCACGGTAGAAGTAGACGTAGAACGGAGTCATCCCTCCTCCCGGAACTTCATCATCCGGTGGACCTGCTGCACGGCCTCGTTCGCGTGGGCGAGGTTGAGGAGGGCCCGGTCGAGCACCTTGCTTCCGTTCGAGCAGTCGTCCTCGAGCCTGGGGAGGTTGACGTAGTGTCCGGGCTCCTCGCGGGTCCAGTCACACAGGGACCACCGGATCGGGCGGTCCCCGTCGGAGTCTGGCTCGTATCGGTACTTCACGAGAGCGAGGATGAGGGCGTCGAGTTCGTCCTTGTCGCCCTCCAGCACCTCGGCGAACCCACCGCGCTTCGACTCCCGTTGAGGGGCGTCGAAGAACGCCTGGATGAGGTTCATCACCTCGACCCGGGTGGGCCTCACGTAGTCCTTGCGGGTTCCGCGCATCACGCCCCCAAAAGCTCGGCTACGCGCTTGGCCTGACGCCAGGCGTAGTCCCAACCCATGAAGGTCTTGGCGAGGAACACCATCTCACGAGGACCCTGCTCTCGCGGGTTCGTGGGCGGGGTGATGATCTCGACGTGGAGGTAGTGCCCCTCCGAGCCGCCCGTGACGACGAACACCGACACCCACTGATAGCGGGTCGGCCAACGACGGCTGTTGTACTGCGCGCTGTCCATGCCGATGAGCGGGGCCAGCCCGAAGCTGTCGTCGAGAAGATCCTCGGCCTGAAGGACAGCACGGATGTCCGCACAGATGTCCTTCAGGAGCCTGCCGTCCGTCTCGATCGTCGTGGGGGTTGTGGTGGGCATCGCTCCTCCTACACCCCCTACGCTCGACCCCTGCCGGTCTGAACCTTCTTCGACACAGCCCGCTTCTTCCGCCACTGGGAGACTTCCTTCGAGGTCACCTTCGCGGGCTCCGGCTCCGGCTCTTGTGAGGGATCGACGTAGTAGAGGGAGTCGTGAAGATGCCGCACCGCGACTCCAAGGGCTTTCGACCCCGAGCCGTAGCGGGCAATCAACGCCTCCCACCGCCTCTCCTCCTCGGGAGACTGTGCCTTGACCTGAAGGTGGCGTGTGCCCTTGGGCGGACCTTCGGCGGGCGGCTGAAGGCCCGTCGTGTCGACGAACAGGTCCACGTAGAGTTCGTGGAGCGCGTATCGACAGATGGAAGCCCCAGACCGGTCGTCCCAGAGGACGGTGCCTTTGTACAGGGCCTGCCAGAACTCCTCTGGCACATCAAGGTGGGCTTGCACGAGACCTCCATTCACGAAGAAGCAGGGGGATTCACGAAGCGTTCGAGGTACTGACGGCCTTCGGGGGTCGAGAAGATCGGGATGTCCTCATCCACAGTCCACCGAGAGCGCAGGCCCTCCCCCTTCTGATAGGTCTCGCGGACCACGCACACCCCCCGCTTCCGAGGAGTGGGGAGGTCGTTCCAGTTGATGCCCTTGGCGTGCAAGAGGTCGTGCCTCTCCGCACGAGACTTCCCGTGAAGTTCCTTGTGGGAGTAGTGCGCCTGGGCCTGCATCGTCAGCGAGTTCCGCTCCGCGTCCCGCTGTCGCCACAGGAAGTAGTTGTCCACATCCTCTCGAGGAACGTTGTAGAACCTCGCGTCGAACGTCGGGAGCCCCCGCTTCGACATGAGCCGGTCCCGACGGTCCGGGAACCGGTTGAGGAACTCGACGAGGAACGTCACGGACGCCGTGGCCGCCGCCGTCGAGGTCAGCTTCGGCACCTCGTAGTCGAAGTGCGCCTGGGAGGCGTTCGACTCGTAGTCCACCAGGAGCAGGCTGATCTCGTCCGACTGGACGTAGGCCAGCCGGCAACCCGCGATGTCGGCCGCAACCGCCTTGGCTGCTTCCCACATACAGGCGTGCAGATCCTCGTCGTAGGGACGAGCACACCCCTTCGTGAAGGTGTGGAAGGCCCTACCGTCGATGCGCGCGATGACCGGGGTTCGAGGCACAAGAAGCTGTCGTCCAGCCAACTCGTACCGCTTCATGCGGTCGCCCAGGGAGTCGTTCTTCATGCCCCCCTTACGCCGAAGGGCCGAATTCCTGAACCCCCACGGGTCCCTTCACCGTACCGAGACCTCGACCTGGATGACCTCGGAGAGCACCTGCTGGGCCTTCGGGAGCTTCTTCCAGGCGGCCTTGGCGTGCTCGGGGTGTGTGAACAAGGTCATCTCGATGGCTTGCTTCTCCCCGGGCTTCAAACCCACGCGGAAGGACAAGTCCCCCTCCCCCTTCGGCACGATGGTCCAGGCGTTCACGGCGACCTCACTTGTGGCGGTACGTGATCCGACCTCGCGTCAGATCGTAGGGGGACAACCCTACCGTCACCTTGTCCCCGAGCACCACCCGGATGCGAAATTGCCGGAGCTTCCCGCCCAGGTGGGCGATCACGGTGCGTTCTCCGTCTAGCGTCACCATGAACTTGCCGCTCGGAAATACCTCGGTGACGACGCCCTCTACCTCGATCAGATCGTCGGAAGCCAAGACCGGAATCCTGCTATGGGTGGGTTCTACTTCTCACCCTACCGAACTAGAGGCAGATCACCAACGACGCCAGGGCTCCCGAGCGCCCTTCCGCTCTCCATCTCGCTTCGCGTCCTCCTCCACGTTCTGAAAGAGGCGGAACCACTGCTCCGCCTCTGCCTCCGACATCTCCTCGATGCGGGCCAGGACCAGGTTGGCGGCATGACCTCCCCGGGTCCGATGAACGCGAGCTTCCAGATGACGCTTCATGTTTGCACCTCTATAGCGACTACGCGGGAGAGGGCGTCTCCTGAACCTGTCCGTTGAGCCACGGGTTGTACTTCACCAGGAGGGCTTCGTAGACCTCGGGGGCGACCTTGGCCCGAAGCGCCTGGATGATGCTCCAGTGGCGGTCCGCTGCGGAACTCACCCCGGGGGAGTCGCTGTAGGCTGCCGTCCAGTCATGCCCCGCCAGTTCCCGCTCGAGGTGAGCCGCCGGGTCCCCCTGGATGGCCTCTTCGTCCGCCTTCGCCTTGGCGATGTCGCGGCGGAGAGCCGAGGCGGCCTCCTCCGGCGTGTTGAAGCCGCTCACCCGAACCGTCCACGAGGGCTGGATCGGATGCGGACCCTCGCCGCTCCACTGGCCCGAGGCCGGGACGAGGATGACGTGACCCACGTACTGCTCCCAGGTCGCAGCGGCTCGGGCACGGTCCGTCGGCACCTTGAAGTCGATGTGGACGAGGGAGCCGTCCCGGACGAGGATGGCCGCCTGGGTCGGCCCGTTGTACTCGACTTCGCGCCGGGACTTCCCCCGACCCACGAAGCGGGGGACGAGGGGAACCTGGTTGAACCAGTACATCACGTTGCGAAGCGACATCGGAACCTCCTTACACCTCTACTACGCAAGAGAGGGGGGTTCCTGAACCTGTCGGGCGAAAGAAAATGTGGCTTGTCTGCCGAGACAAGCGCGATCTGTCTACTCAGACAAGTCGGCCTTGCGGCCGAACCACCGGGTCCAGAGAGACTCCTCGGGAATGTCCGCCTCCTCGTCGGGCAGCTTCCACTTCGTCAGGGCCTCGTTCGCGTGGAGGAGCACGGCCTTCAACGCCTCGTCCTTGCTCGAGTAGAGGGTGGCGAGGTCAGCCTGTCCGATGTCCGTGCCATCAGAGGGCTCCTCAGGAGACGTAGGCAGTCACGTCGTAGACTTCGAGGAGATCGTGGACCGGTCCCGCGCCCGCCGCCGTGATTCGCCCATACAACGTGTCCTCGTGGCCCCGATCATTGCGGAAGTCGACCACGAACCACCACACCTTACGGGACGGGCCATTGCTCCGGGGGTCGTCGTACTCGTATTTCGAGTCCGTGCGGGCAAACGAGATGTTCTGCGTCTCGAGCGCCTTCCAGATGGCGTTGATCGGAGTCCAGTACTTGTCGCGGAACATCCCCTTGGTGTGGGGATCCATCAGCCGATTGACCACATCCTTCGCCTTGCGCTTGGACATCCCATCGAGTGCGCTCATGGCAGCCTCCTTGGGGAGACTACGCGCCACAGCGGCCGACCTGAACCTCTCGGCGACACGAGCCGCCGACGGCTTGGAAGAATCCGCACCCCGAGGGAGTGCGGCGTCACCCTTTCCGTAGTCTGGGCGTGTACTCAAAGGTTGGTTCGGCATGGATTCCCTCTCCTGAAGTAGGGGATAGGCAGACCACCGAATCCGGGTAGTGGGTGTAGAGGGCTACTCGTATGGATGTCGCGAAGGAGCGTCGTCGGCTCGACCTGTACGACGAAACACAAGACTGGATTCGGGACAACCCCGAAGCCTATGCCCGGTTCGAGGAACTGGCACAGGAGAAGGTCGCTCGGGGCGAGCACTTCTCGGTGTACGCCCTCACCGAAGTCGTGCGCTGGGACGCGAGCATCCGGTTCAAGAAGAAGGACTTCGCCATCCCCAACGCCTACCGGCGGTACATCGGCCTGCGGCTGATCGAGGACCACCCCGAACTTGGGACGTACTGCTCGACCAAGTCGGAAGTCCGCACCCCCGAAGCGTTGACGGGCAAGGTCAAGCGGGAGATCATCGACGACCCCGCCATCGACGACATCTTCAAGGACTTCTCGCCGCAGACGGAACCCCCTCCCGTCCCCATCGCGAAGGAGTTCTCGGACGCGGAGTTCGAGGACTTGTTCAAGTGATCTGGTTGGGTCTCGCGCTCGCAGCCGGACCCCTCTACCGCGAGTGCGACATCTCCGTGGGCCAGGTGCAAACATGCCGGGCCACGTCGTTCACCGGCACGGCCCCAGTCGAACGCTCCGATGGGCGGGTGTTTTCGTGCGACCTTTCCGTAGGAGAAGTCGTGGGGTGTTGGTCACCCTTCACGGGTGAGGCAGTGCTGCTCCGAGGGTCCAAATACGTCCGGTGTGAGGTGGCCTCGGGCTTCGTGTCCCGGTGCGATGCCACGGGCTTCACGGGCCTCACGGTGACCCGGCGATGAGCTACCCCCGCGACCTCGACGAGATCACCGAAGCGGAACTCCTCGGCGAACTCGAACGCCGGAGGGACCTCCGGTCACAGGGGAGATGCGACTACTGCGGCGTGGTCCACGCCGGCCCCACCTGTCGCTTCCCCGAACGCCATGCGGTCGCCGCTGTTACCCCGCCCAAAGCGGCACAGTCCGTCGACCGGCTCGTGCAATGGCTCTCCCAGCACGAGACCGCCCTCGAGGATGTCGCTCGGCAACTCAAGCTGGCCCTTCCCCGATGCGAAGGTCATCGGCAAGAGTGCCCCGACGGCCTCGTGCTGAGGCCCACGGCAGCCATGACCGCCTACAGTTGGGACCAACAGGGAGAAGACCCCAATCGTCCGCGTCTCCTATGCCCTCGCTGTTCCGATGAGTACGTCGAGGACTGGCAGGAACGCTGGGACGAGTACCGGGCGAGTCAACTGTAGGAGAGGACGATGTCGACCGAGGTGAACCCGTGAGCACAAACGCACAAGTGCCGTCTGTTGGTGAGCCGGGCCCTCTTCTGTGCCCCGTGTGTGGGAAGGCTGTGGAGAAGGGCTCCTGGTTCCTCCTCGTCTCGTGGGCCATCGAGACGGTTCAGACAGGGACTCCCATTGATGGGCGGAGCGGGGCGGCTGTCCCCCAACGCCCCGTCCACCTCTCCTGCGTCAGCCCCTTCCCGCTACGCCGTCCCGAAGGCTGACCCTCAACTGGCCCATCCAGGCGGAAGGACGAGACGGGCACGCCTTTCCCGGTTGAAGGCCGCCAAAGCACGATCGATGTCGGGCGACGACGAGATCAGGTGCTCGAAGTCGCGGATCATCCACACGGTGAGTTCGAGCCCATCCAGACTCGGACCGAACTTGGCCTTGGGTGCCCCCTCGGGAAGCCAGTTCGCCGCCTTCATGGCCGCCCAGTTCAGGTCGATCTGCTCGCGATCTCGCTCCAACATGGGCACGTAGTCCTCGACGAACGCGAGGGCGATGGGGTTCTCTCGAACCCACTTCGGACGGCTTTTCTTGTGGAGTAGGTCGTCGAGCCTCATCGCGACTTGCTCCGTACTCTTGCCCGCCATCGGACCCTCCAGAAGGGGGATGGCGTTGCGGCTCCAGATCAGAGGAGCAAGCTCGGGATACTGCCGCCGCAGGTAGTCGCAGTAGACGAACTCGGTGAGCGTGAGAACGGCCACCTCACCGCACATCTGGGCACGCTTGTAGTAGTAGAAGTCGTCCTCGCTGAACGAGCCCGGGTGGGGGAGCCCCCACAACTGGTGCAGGCAGTCGTGAACCCGGAAGATCACGGACTTGGCCGCCGTCTCGATCGAGGCGGACCCTTTACGAACGGTGGGCGGAATCTTCGACCACCGGGGTGCCCAACCGCACTTCTCGACGGACATCTCCGCCCCTGTCTCGACGATGCGGGCTGCGATGCCGCCCCAGTCGGACGGGAACGCAAGGTTGAGGAACTCCTCGAGGTCGCGGGACTCACTGGCACGCTGAAGCGGGTGGCTCATCAGAATCTCCTACCCACCCTACGCGGGGCTCAGCGAGTCCTCCCTACCGCGTAGGGAGGACGGAGAGGTTCTTCATGGCTGTCATTCAACAGGTGGACATCCCGTGGTGGCGGGCGTGGTGGATGTGGCTCACCAACGACTGGGAGCCCTTCCTCGCCCATGTGGCCGATGTGGACTCCAGAGACATCCGGTGCCCAATCTGCGGGGCCACTGAAGATGAGAAATGTGATGCAGGACTTCACGGATAAGGTTCAGGTCGTCGGGTGCCCCGCGTAGTACGGGTGTCAGGAGGACACCACAATGGCCCGCAGCACCAAGACCACCACCGCCCCCAAGAACGACTGGTACCAGGACGTGACCGACCGCATCGTCGCGGCCCTCGAAGCCGGCCCCGGGGAGTGGTCGAAGCCCTGGAAGTCCATGGGCATCAACGGCATGCCCCGCAACGGCAAGTCGGGTCGGCACTACAACGGCCTCAACATCTGGTTGCTCGCCATCGCGGGCTACAGCGACGCCCGCTGGTACACCTTCAACCAGGCCAAGGATCTCGGTGCGAACGTCCGCAAGGGCGAGAAGGGCACGAAGATCGTCTACTGGCAGTTCATCCCCGAAAAGGTCGAGGGCGTCGAGACGGGCAAGAAGATCCCGCTCCTCCGCGTCTTTACTGTCTTTAACCGGGAACAAGTAGAAGGTCTGCCTGCTGATGTGGGGGAAGTCGCCCCTTCGATCCACCTGGCGGGCACCCACACGGAAGCGATGACGGTACTCGAAGCTGTGGGGGCTGATGTCCGTCACGGTGGTGATCACGCCTGCTATTCCCCGGCCGAGGACTGCATTCGCCTCCCCAACGTCGAGCAGTTCCACACGATCGAGAACTACTTGGCGACCCGGGCGCACGAAACGCTCCACTGGACTGGAGCCGAAGGCAGGTTGAACCGAGACCTCAAGAACAGGTTCGGCTCGGATGCCTACGCGATGGAGGAACTGGTGGCCGAAATCGGCGCGGCCTTCCTGTGTGCTCATCTCGGAGTTGAGGGTGATCTGCAACACCCGAACTACCTGGCCCACTGGTTGAAGGTGCTTCGAGGGGACAAGTATGCAGTGTTTGGGGCCGCTCGGGCGGCACAGCAGGCAGTTGACCTCATCCTGAACGCGGGTGCGGAAGACGAAGAAGAGGAGCAGAACGCCGAAGCCGCTTGAACCCAACCCGAGGCTGTGCTATGCGTTGAATGGGGATTCAACGCATATGCCAGACCGAACCCAGTACAACAGCACTTACGGCAAACAGAAACGGGCGGAGGCCCAAAGTAAAGGTCTCTGCTCGAACTGCTGGAAAGCCCCAGTTACACCCGGAAAGAAGTCTTGTGAGGCGTGTCGAATTCGTCGAACCGTCGACCCCAACGTCAACAGACGGCGAAGTGCCATGTCGCATCGACGGCGACGTGCTGCGGTGATTCAGAAGTACGGGGGTGTGTGTACATGTTGTGGGGAGGACAGGTTGCCTTTCCTCGCACTGGACCATGTTGATGGGGGCGGCTCCGAACATCGCCGTGAAGTGGGGCACGGGGGCCCACTCATGACGTGGATCATCTCCAACAACTACCCACCGGTTTTCCAGGTGCTTTGTCACAACTGCAACATTTCAAAGGGACTCTATGGGAAGTGTCCCCATCAGTTTCCCGAGATGGTTCCCACCTTCTTAGATGACGACAGCGTGTACAAACCCCGCAAACCAAAATGAGGATCACTGGAGCAGGCTCCGGATGGTCCGGAGCCTGTACCCCTCCATCATCAGCCGGGACATTTCCTCTATGAGCCCTCGAGCCTTCTCCTCTGAGACGGGCTCGTGGGCTTTCCCGCTCATGTCCCGTGGGAACAGGCCGAGGGAGTTGTCGTCCGCGTCGCAGGCTTGCAGGAGGAGGTGCCGACCCTCCTCAACGCCCTGGACGCCCACCAGCCCCACACACCCGCACTCGAACCGAACGATCATGGTCTGTAGACCTCCTTGCCTCCCCTCAAAGCATCTTCCGTGCCTGCGTCCGAGAACGGGAAAACGCCCGTTTTCGCGGGAGCAGGGGTAACACACCACAAGGTTCGTTATCAGATTGATAAAGTTTCTTGTGGGGAGGGTTCATGCCGGACAAGGAACTGCTGCCGAACAAGGAACGCGGGGTGCCGTTGGAGGTGAAGCTCTGGCTCGGACTGAATTGGGATGTGCCCGAAGGGGACTGTTGGGTTTGGAAAGGCGCAAAGTCAAAATCTAGGGGCGGGCAAGGCGTGATCGGACTCGCCGAAGGCACTTTCTATGTCCATCGCGTCGTCTATGAGGTGGTTTACGGGGTGAAGCTCACTCCAGCGGACACCATCCTCCACCTCTGCGACAACCCCTCCTGTGCCAACCCCGAGCATCTCCTTCGTGGAAACGAGGTGGACAACCGCGTGGACATGGCCGTGAAACTTCGAGGTCGCTTCAAGAGCCTTTCGGACAACTACGCACGTTTCCTCTATGAGAAGCTCAAGCGTCGTTTTGAGCCTTCTGACGGCGGAGAGATCCCCAAGATCGACTACAAGTGAGGTTCAGCTTGACTCTCCGGCCGCGTATAACAAAGCGAGGAGATTCACCATGGACCTGACCCCTGGCTGTGCGATCGAACTGGACTGGCGGAACTCGCTGGCGGACGTGCCCGTGTGGGTGCCCGTGCGGTTCGAGGGGATGGACCCGAACTGGAAGGGTCGTGGGTTCGGCACCATCACGGGTGTCCCTGTCCCCCCTGCGGGTGACGGCTGGGCGGCCCAGGTGGGCACCCGCATCACCTTCGACACCCAGGGTCCCTTCATCCGGATGGCCGCTTCCGCGTAGTGGGCGTTGAGGTGTTTCATGGTTCCCGTTGACCCCATCTCCGTGCGCCGCCTGCTCACGGGGATCACTCCCGAAGGTGCCCACGTCCGCGTCCAGGGCTGGATCCGCACGTCTCGCTTCGCCAAGAAGGTCACGTTCATCCACCTGTACGACGGCTCGACCGAGAAGACCGTCCAGATCGTCCTCTCCCCGCCCGCTGACGACGCCCTACGGGCTCGCCTGGGTGTGGGGGCGGCCCTCGACGTGACGGGCGTGTTCGCGGCCTCTCCAGGCCCCGAGCAGCCCCACGAGATCAAGGCCACCCTCGAGGGCGTGACCGTCGTGGGCGACTGCGACGCCTCGGACTTCCCGGTTCAGAAGAAGGAGGCGTCTCCGGAGTTCTACCGGACGATCCCCCATCTTCGCGTCCGCACGCAGGAGTTCCAGCGCGTTTTCATCGCTCGGAACACCGTGTCCACTGCCATCCACGAGTTCTTCCGCACGCGGGGGTTCATGTGGGTACACACGCCCATCCTCACGGCCTCCGACTGCGAGGGGGCGGGTGAGATGTTCGGGGTCGTCCACGAGAAGGAGACGGACGATGAGCCGTTCTTCGGACAGCCCGCGTACCTGACTGTCTCCGGCCAGTTGGACGTGGAGCCGTTCGCCTGTGCCTTCTCGAAGGTCTACACGTTCGGGCCGACCTTCCGGGCCGAGAACAGCAACACGGCCCGCCATGCGGCCGAGTTCTGGATGATCGAGCCCGAGGTGGCCTTCGCGGACGTGGGCGACGTGATGGACCTGGCCGAGGGACTGGTGCGTGCCTGTGCCCATGCTCTCTCGGTGACCGGAGCCATCCAGGAGTCCGCCAAGGTGGCCCTCTCCTTCGACCCGTTCGCTCGGATCACCTACGCGCACGCCCTCGAAATCCTCGAGGAGAGCGGCCGGAAGTTCGAGCACCCCGTTGGGTGGGAGCACCCCCTCCAGACGGAGCACGAGCGGTACATCGCCGAGGTCGTGTTTCAGGGGCCGGTGTTCGTCACCGACTACCCCGCGCAGCACAAGTCGTTCTACATGCGGCTCAACGACGGATGTGTCCCTGGTCGTCAGACGGTCGCGTGCTTCGACCTGCTCGTGCCCGGTGTGGGCGAGATCATCGGGGGCTCCCAGCGTGAAGAGCGCCTCGACAAGCTCCTCGCACAGATCGAGCGGTGCAAGCTCGACCCGTCCGACTACCGGCACTACATCGACCTCCGCCGGTACGGCACGGTGCCTCACGGTGGGTTCGGGCTCGGCCTCGAACGCATCCTGATGTGGCTCCTGGGCGTCCCGAACATCCGCGACGTGCTTCCGTACCCCAGGACTCCGGGGAGCATCTGATGGGCTACAGCTTCTCCTTCACCTGCCGCTCTGAAGCGGCTCTCGGGGAGATGGTGGCCTTCGCCGAGAAGCATCTCAGGGATGGGTCCGAAGTGCTGGCGACGGGACTTCGGCCCCGTTTCCAGGGGCTCGTTCAGCAAGGGGGCATCAAGTACGGACACGGCCCCCTCCAACTCGGGTTCAACAGCCCCCACGACTGGGAACATGCGGTCCTCAAGTGGATGGCCCTCCGAGTCGGGAAACGCCGACCCTTCAAAGGCGAGGGCATCCTGAAGTCTGTCCCCTGGCTCAACCTCGACAACCAACGCTCGGAACCCATCCTCCTTGCAACGGAGTGGCCCACTCCGACCGAACGTCAGGAGCAGTGGATTGCGGATGAGCACGGGTTCTCGCCAGCGCCTCGCTGGTGGCGGGAAGACGACGAAAAGGCGAGCGGGTTCGAGGCACAGTACGCAAGCCAAGATCGGCTGATTTCAGCGGAACTGCGTAGGTTATCCGCCCTGTGGGAGACGAGAACATGAGCCAGGACATCCACCGCAAGACCGCTGCCGAGATGTTCGGCGTGCCCGAGGACCAGGTGACCCCCGAGCAGCGTGAAGCCGCTCGAGCGATCAACTTCGGGGCTCTGTATGGGCGGGGTCCCAACCTCCAGAACATCCCCATCCGTACACCCGAAGGGCCTCGCATTCGGGATCTGTTCAAATCGAAGAAGCCTTGAACCTGGGCTTTCAAGATCGTTTGAACTGAAGGTTCAGCCCTGCCACCCACTTGCGTAGTCAGAACACCCAGTGGGAGGGCACAGCAATGTCTATGAAGAAGATGACGGCGCGTTACCCGGGTACCTGCCGCAAGTGCGGCTCCAAGTTCGCGGCGGGCACGGAGATCATGTGGGGCGGCGGTGTCACCGAGCACGCCTCCTGCCCCACGGCCCAGCAGCCGCTCGTCGGGCTCGTGGCGGGCGGCACCGGTGCCGCCAACCGGGGCAAGGGCCAGAAGACGAACCAGAAGGCCGGGTACTGCGACTCGTGCGGGGACTACCTCAAGGTGGGCCAGGGCGAACTGGTCTACTGCGTCGAGGACTCCGGGTGCATGAAGCACCACGACCACGGCGGGTGGCACGTCTACTGCCTCGACCACGCCCGATGCAAGGCCAACAAGGAAGAGGCCAAGGTGGCTCGCCAGAAGGCCGCCGAGGAAGCCAAGGTGAAGGCCGCCGAGAAGAAGGCTGCCGATGAGGCCGAGGCCGCTGCCTACAAGGCCGCCCGAGCCGTTGCTGATGGGATGGTGTCGGTGTCCTGCGAAATGGCCGACCCGTCGAAGCTCGTTCGGGTGCGGGAGGTCGCTCGCGACAACTCGGGCTCGTACAAGCTGACCCTCTCGGAGTTCACCTACAACGGCGTCACCATCTACCGTGAAGACGCCAACAGCCACGACGACTGGCGGACCTACTGGCTGGTCCCTCCGGCCATCGCCAAGGAAGCCTGCCTCGCCTACGCCGCCAAGGTCGGCATCACCGCCGAGAAGGCTCGGGACTGGATGTCCAAGTACAGCGGGTGTATGGGGGCCGAAATCTACCAGGCCGTCATCGACGCAGAGGTTCAGAATCCCCTGGCGTCGGCGTAGTCAGAACAGGAGGACCCCCACATGGAATCCACTCGTCTGCTCTGGGAACCCGGGAACGGAACCCGCTACGAACTCCTGGTCACCAGGGTCGAGACCCCCATCTTCGGTTCCAGTGGGGGAGGGTTCATCGTGGTCGGACCCTTCTCGGACAAGCTCCGGGCGATGGTCGTGTCCCTCGACGGCGGGCTCCACTTCTCCTACGTGATGGAGAAGATGGGCCTCAACGAGATCGACGCCTCGTGCGTTGCCGTGATGCTTCGCGAAGCCCTCGGCATCGAGGCGTGGCCCACGGACTCGGAGTGGTTCACGAAGGGCATCAAGCGGCCCTTCGTGGCTCGTTAGTCCGGCACGATCTCGGCGACGATCCGGCGGGGATTGAGCAACCGCTGGTAGTCGATGTAGAAGCCCGCGTGCCTCGTCGGGGGCTCTTGTCCGTCTTCGACGAGCCGTTGGGCGAAAGCCAGGAGCACGTCGGTGATGTCATCGGGTGACAGCCCGTCTGCTTCCAGGGCACGGACGAACGCGATGCTGTTCGCGGCCCTCGCTTTCGACATGAGGTCTGGGCCGCCAAGCCCAGCCACGTAGGTTCGCCACTCGGTGAGTGTCTTCGGTCCTTCAGGTGATGCAGTGTCCATGGTCTACTCCTCACCTATACTACGCTTTCTGGGCCATTTCCTGAACCTCATGGAGCCCAAGACGTTGCGCGTAAGGGGACATCGAGAGTTCGAGCATTCGCCGACTCAACTCGACGAAGGAGGAGTGGAGTCGCTTCATCCCGAACCACTCCTTCCCGAGGGCTTCCGACTGGCTCTCGATGATGACCTGGTCGAACAACTCGGACTCGAGCCGCTGGAGGTGGGCGACGATCTGGTCGAGCGTCTCGTCCCGGTCATTGGCCGGGTCAGAGTACACGGCGTCGAGCACGTACTCCTCGACTGAGTGCTGCTGCCCGCTCCGCCACGCTCGGGCCGTGCGCTGCTTCATCACCTCGTTGTTCCACGCATCGCGGTCGAGGTGGACGACCGTGTCGAACTGCTGGAGGTTCTGACCCACGGCGTATGTCGATGTGAGGACACAGGCGATGTAGTCGGGATCGGGGCTCACGATCCGGTCGAGGACGTAGACCTTCCAGTCGCTCTTGGGCCAGGTCCGCTTGCCATCCGTGTACTTGGCCTCCCTGTAGACCTGGACCACCCGGCCGCCCTTCCATTCCCGGATGGACTGCGCGAGACACTCGGCCACGCTATGCCCGGGGAATCGGGTCGAGAGGATCTCTGCGGTTTCGCCCGCAAGGTCCGGACTGTCCGTGAATACCAGGGTCCGTCTATTCGCGCCCACCCGCTCGTCGAGGATGTCAACGAGGTGGGTCATCTTCGGGTTCGAGGCCCCTGGGACGGCCTTCTGCGGGGCATTGGCCAGTTCAAACAGGATTCCGAACTCCTTCCGCAGACGCACCCGAGCCGCTTCGATGGCTGGATCCTTCGCGGATGGGTCACGGTCGCGGTACTTCGCCACCATCCCAGCGAGCACCCCTTCGACGCTCTTGGCCACCTCGCGGTAGCGAGCCTCGACTTCGGGGTCCATCGTGATGGCCACGGTCTGGGACCGGAGTTGCGGGAGAACGACCTCCTCCACGTCCCGCTTGTCGGCGAAGTAGAGGTTCCGCTTCACCCAGACGCGGAAATCCCGAGCCGTGACGGGGTCGTTCTTGATCCCGATGATCTTCCCACCCACCTCTTCGGCGAACCGCCGACGGAAGGCTCGAGCCTGTGCTGCACCCTCGCGCGTGTTCAGGTCGATGTTGTTGGTGATGGCGACGAGGTTGAAGACCTCCATGGGAGACTTCTCCATGGGGCTCGCCGTGAACAGCACCTTCTTCGGGTGTCGGAGGGCCATCGCAGCCCGACCTGGACCGGACTTCGAGTTCTTGAGCGCCTGGGCCTCGTCGAAGAACACAGCCGCGTAGCGGTCCGCGAAGTTCGGGTCGTCTTTGACGGCTCGAGTGAACTCCTGGTAGGTCATCACCTTCACGCGCGAGAGGAGCGTCTCGGGATCCTCGACGAACGCGACGATTTCCTTCGGGAGATTCCCCTTCAACGCCTTGGGGCACACGTAGAGGAACTGCTGGTTCTCCTCGATGAGCCCATCCCGGATGATCTTCTGCATCGAGGCGATGGTGGTCGCGGTCTTGCCCAGGCCGGTGTCAAGGGCGACGACGCCCGAGTGCCCACGGGACTCAAGCCAGGCCATCGCCTCCTTCTGCTTGTTGTAGAGGCGACGCCCCGGCTTGAAGCCGCCGATACGGTCGGTGTCGAAGAGTTGCAGGTTCTCGCTGGAGATGGCGAGTTCGTGCTTGGCGAGGCCCGAGAAGAAGTCCCGGAGCAGCTTCGTGGCTGCCGTGGAGAGCGCAAGCCCACCCAGAGCCTCGCGAACCGTGGCGAAGTCCTTCGGCTCAAACGTGAAGGCCGACTTCCGCGACCCCTCCACGTATTGAAGGGACGGGATGCTCTTGGAAAGAGCCGTCAGGGCGTTGCGGGCCGCCGTGAACCCGTGTCCGCTTGGGATGCGAAGGTAGAGCGACCCCTTGGTGCCGACCGTGACGTAAGGCTCGCGGCTCGAGCGAACGTTGGGGGTGCCATCCGGGTTTCGTGTCTCCATCGGGACAGGCACGCCGTTCTTCGGATCGACGTCGAAGGCCACACCTTCGATCATCCGACCCGCACGGTTCACGAGGTCGTCGATGTAGATGCCCTTGAACCGACCATCGACAACCACCAGGTCGCCGTCCACGGTGCGCTTCGCCGGGTAGATGCGCGTGAGCCCACCTGACTTGGCCTTGTCGTCGGTGAGAGCGACGTACTCCATGCTCCCCACCGTGAAGGCGTCCAGTTCCTCGTCGTTCAGCGACCTCAAGTCCGCCACGTTGCGGGGGAATACTCGGCGGGCCGCTTCCTGGGATTCGAGAGCCTTGCGACGCTTCTCGATGAAGGAGGGGATGGAGAGCATCTCTCCGTCGGTGTCGAACACGTACTCGTCGCCCGATACAGGATCCTTCCCCGTCTGCACAGGACGGCCGAGGATCTCCTTCTTGCTGGGGATGAGGCCGCCATCGGAGATTTCCTTCTCGATGGACCGATCGATCTGTCGGACGATCGACCTCGACCGCTGGATGACGTTGAACGCCTCGGGGTCGTTCCGCATCAACTCGTCGAGTTTCTCCTCGCGGGCGGACATGAGCTTGAACGCCACCCAGCCCGGAGCACCGCCGGACATCGGTGCGAGGTGGACGTCGCGGTCGGAAGCCACCTCCTGTACGAGAGTCGCGTACAGACCTGCCGCTGTGCGGAACACGGCGCGACTGGCCCTTCCGCTGTCGATGCGGTCGAACAACGGGCGTAGCCTGGAGGCGATATCCGCGAGCTTGCCCTTGGTCGGCTCCGTTGTGAGGAACCGAGCCACGATGCGAGACAACGCCCGGAACTCATGGACGAAGCCACTCTCCGGAGGCAGACCCCCTACGGCGACCTGGCGGAGGGCGTCGTAGAGATCGAAGAACGCGATGCCTCTGGGACCAAAGGCTCGGAACAACTTCTGGCGGGCACTCGACGAGAACATGGGTCGAGTAGGGAGCGGCTCGTCGGCCGAGTCGTCCTCGAATGGAGCCTCCTCCTCAGCGACCCGGATGGAACCCAGGTAGGTGTCAGCGATCCGCCGAACCATGCGATTTCGTGAAGCGGAGGTCGTCATCACAGAACTCCCAACTGCGCCAGGTGACGAGAGGCGATCCGTGCGACCTGCGGGTGGGTGTCCACGTACCGTTCCACTTCCCCACGGTTCTCGTTCAGCAGGCGGTCGAGCACGTCCCGCTGCTTGCTCGAGAGGCTCCGGCCCGCCTTGATCAACTCGCCGACGGACTTCGCGAAGTCCATCGCCCACTGATTCCCACGGCCCTTCGCCACCACGTACAGGGCGCGGACTTGGGCCAGAAGCACCGAGTCTACTCCCGACGACGGAGGTGTGGGAGCCGGGGCGGGTGCGGGGGCAGCCTGGGGGCGGCTCAAAGCCCTCTCCACCGCATCTCGCTGACGGAGAGTCATGATGCCGTTGTCGGCCAGCCGCGAGTGCATGTCGGAGAGGAACGTGTTGGACTGCCAACCCGGGACCTCCTCGATGCGCTCCATCCAATCCCGCTTGTAGGCGTCACGGTCGCGGATCTCGGCGAGAGCGTCGTAGAAGGCCGAGGACTTCTCGTAGGCGTCCACCATCCGCTGGTAGACCTTCTTCAGGTTGTCCCGCCAGTTGATCGTCCGCTTGACGTGGGACTGTTCCTGCGCCTTCTTGTTGAGCGTGAACCCCGTGATCATGCTGACGAGCCGACAGCCCATCGACGCTTGAGCACGGTTCATCACGTCATCGCGTCCCGTCATCGAGGACGAGATTTCGACCGACACCGTCTCCGACATCGGGACTTCGTAGATGCCCACCGTGCCCGGCTTCAGCCGCCAACGATGGGCCAGGCCGTTGAGCCAGTCCTCGAACTCTTCGCGGGTGAGTTGAACGTAGGTTGGCATCACCGCCCCTTTTGGCCCGAGAGGTAGGCCGAGATGGCTTCGTCCGAGAGGTAGGACGCGGTTCGGTTCATCCGCTCCTCGAGCCGCAGCACTTCCTGCTCGGCGTCCTCATCTCCCGCGCTGAATGGACTGTCCACCGCCGGAGGGATGCACAGTTCGCCGACGAACTGGCTCGTCTGGGTGACGGCTCCCTGCTTCGTCCGACGCACCGTCGGGATGTTCATCACCACGACCCGGTTCTCACCGCGAGTCACCGCCACGTAGGCGAGACGACGCTCGGAGGCCAGATCCTCCTCGTCCGCATCGAACCGGGGGAACCGGCCGCCGACGAAGGGGATGTACATGTTCTCGACTTCGAGGCCCTTCCAGGAGTGCATCGTGCCCAGCGTGACGGCGGGCTCACGAGCCTTCTTGTTGTCGGGGTCGTCGTCCGCAGCCAGCTTCTCGTTCGCGGACTGAAGCTGCCGGACGTACTTCATCGCCTCGCTGAGGTCCGCCCGAGCACCCAACAGACCCTTCAGAGGAGCGATGGGCGCGAACGCCATCGACTCGATCTCCTCGTCCGTGACTGTGCCCGTGGGGGACTCGGCCCGAAGCTCGGCGATGGCCTCCTCATCCTCGGACACCCGGTCGACGAGCACCTGGCGGACCGACCGACCGTCGTGCCCCGTGAGGTCGAGGATCGTCTCGAGCACCTGTTCGGAGGCTCCGCCCTTCATCCCGGCGACCGCCAGCAGGTTGTCCACGAAGGACCGAACCAGCATCGCCCAGTCGCCCCGAGAGCCGTACACCTCGGTCCAGTTGTCCTGAAGCCAGGTCAGGTAGTTCCCGGTGGCCCGCTGGGTCAGGATCTCCTCGAACTTGTCCCCGAGCTTCGACGCTGGAGCCTTGCGGGCACCCAGTACCGCCTCGTTGACCCGGTCCACACTCCCACCAACACCCTCATCGGCGATGGTGAGCCAGTGCAACAGCGCCTTGGTGGTCGGGTCGCCGAAGAAGTTGGCCTTGGAGCGGAACGGGATGCCCTTCTTCAGAAGCTCGATGCCGTAGGTGTATGCCTCGGCGTTGGACCGCAGCCCCACCCCGAAGGCGTCGTAGCCCTTGGCCCCCGCACGTCCTTCCTCCATCGTCTCGGCGATGGAGGTGGCGAGCCACTCGGCCGGGGCACTCATGTCCCGACCTTCGACCGGAGCGAAGTTGACCGCCTCGATGCCACCCCGGTCCACGCGCTGTGGGTTCGCGGCACAGGTCATCGGGATCTGCTTGGTGTTGTAGGAGATGAGCCGGTTGGCCGCCTCCACGATCAACTGCCCCGACCGGTAGTTGGTCTTCAGCACCTCGGTCTTGAACCCGGCCCCACCCGCCACGAGTTCGCTCATGTCGATGAACGCCTCGGGGTCCGCCGCACGGAACTCGTAGATGCTGTTGGAAGTCAGGATGCCGTTGGCGAAGAAGTTGCTGGCATCCAACACATCGAGATCGATGAAGCTGCCGTCCACCCGTTCAATGCAGGCAACTCGATCGAGAGCGATCGTTTCGTTCTCTTGATCGAGCACGGGAATGGACATTCCGACGAACAACCCGGATGCGGTCGTTTCCCGCAATGTTCCTTCGGGGGTAGCCATCCGGTAGGACAGATTGGCACCCGTGCGACGAGCCACCTCCTCGGCATGAGCGAGGCCCTCACGGTAGTTTCCGAACCACCGCCGTAGCCGACGGCGCTCACCCGTGATGTTGAAGCTCACATCCTGCAACACCTTGTCGAACTTGTCACCCACCCACTCCATCGCGACCTGAGAGCCCTTCGTGCTGTGGGCCAAGAACTGAAGAGTGTGCCGGTCCCGGCCATGCTTTGTGTAGCTCTGGCTCATCCAATGGGGCAGATCAAAAGAGAGGTTTCGCTCCTCCAACAGGCGGCCTCCATTCTTCCCATGCTTCTGGAAGATGGTGTTGATCCGATCCTGATTGAGATCACGGTGTTCCCCGTTGAACACTGTGGTGGGGATACCGTAGGTCAGGGAGAGATCCGTCTCTGTCAGCAGAGCCTCCTCCCGGCTAGAGCAGATGTCCAGAACCCACAGACGTTCGGCCTTCTCCAGGAAGACTCGACCCCCGTAAGAGTTCAGGTAGTCCTCCTCGGAGCCCACCTTGCCCTTGTTGGTGATCCCAACGCGGAACCCCATGTCCTTTCGATACATCAGGTACACGGCCACCTGACCATCTTCGGTCTGAGGCTCGGTTGCCCAGAGCTTGTGGTTGGGGCTCATCGTCAGCGTTTGCCCAGACTCCATCGTGACTTTGTAGCCCCATGTCCAGGACGAGGGGACGACATGGCGTACAGCCTGCAGAAGCACCTTCCCATTGCGGTAGGCAAGTACCTCATCGCCAGGAGCGAGGTCTCCGACACGTCGAGGCCCATTCTGAGTCTCAACCAAGGAATTGGCTTCCACGCACTGCTTGTCGTCGCCGATGAAGCAGTAGGTGTCGGCCGTCATCGAGCCGTCATCCTTGGCGAGTTCGCCCATCTTTTTCGCGGTGGCGATGTTGGGCACCTTCGCCGGGTCCACGAACCCGGTGATGAGGCCGAACATGAGGTGCTGTGCCCGGTTGAGATCCTGGGCCTCGTCCACGAGGGCCACCTTGAACCGCGACTGGACCTGCTGCCTCACCCGAGGAGACGACAGGAGCATCTTCGACACGTCGAGGAGCACGTCGTCGAAGTCGCCGAGACCCTGGAAGTCCGTCTCGCCCTTCGACCCCTTCAGCCACTCATAGGCCGCGTACACCGCCGCCTCGGGGGACCCGTTGGAGAGCGCCCAAGCCTCGGAGGGCGACACCGCCCGACCCTTGAACTTGGAGATGGCGTTCTTGAAGAACCCGGTCGGGATGGGCTTTTTGTTGCCCTGACCGTCCTCCTCGACCAGTTCGAGGCCGAGGTTGAACCACTCGTTCGCGGGCTGGGAGAAGAACTTGTACTTCTCGCGGAGCCCCTTGTTCTTGTCCTTGGCCGCCACTCGAGGAGCGGGCTGGGTCTGCGCGGGAGCCAGGCCGGGGTCCGTGGTCGGCGAGTAGTTGATGCCCAACCGCCCGAAGACCTTCTTGACGATCTCACGCTGCTTGTCGGACAGCCCATGCGGATTCGTCAGGTTCCCCGTGGCCCGCATCGTCCGGGCGTACCACTGGTCGCTCGGGTTGTAGAACGACTCGATGAACCCCTTCGACCAGGGGTCGAGCTTGTGGCGGCGATCGAAGGCCATCTGGATGGCATCGCGGAACTTGATGCCGACCGGGGCGTCCGAGGACACGTCGAACAGACTCGTGGGAGGCGGAGGCGCGACACCAGGTCCGACCATCTGGACCTGCTCCATCGCCAACCGAACCAGGTCGGTCTGCTGGTAGCTCTTCATCCCATTCCGGCCACCGCCGCCATACTCCCGGAGGAGCTTGCCCGCGACCGAGTGAGTGGTGCCGAACCCTGTGCTCGCCGAGTCCGGGATGTCGGCCCCGTACTTGGCAATCCGCCGCCGAAGCTCAGCGGCCGACTTCCGGGAGAACGAGGTCGCGATGACCGCTCCAGGAGGGACGCCAAGTTCGTTGACGTGGTAGGCCACCTTCGAGGCCAGGGTTGCGGTCTTTCCAGAACCCGCACCCGCCGCGATGATCGCCTTCCCACGGGCCATCATCGCCCGCTCTTGGTCTGGCGAGAGCCTGGACCGCTTCGCCGTGGCCGTGGCGTAGTCCTGGGGCTGTGTCGTAGCCGAGGCCGCCGCCGACAACACCACCGCCGGAGAGGGGCTGTCCGCGACCACCTTCTCGATCTGGTCGATGATGGCTTGCTTCTCGACCTGGAGGTCGGCGGCACGCTGGGACACCGGGTCCGCAGTCGCCAACTGGACTTCGACCGTGTGGAGATCCTCACCCAGGTGGCGAGCGTTCTCCGCATCCGACAGCACCGTCTCCACCTTGGAGGGGGCCACGTTGGCCGCCTCCGCCGCGTCACGGATCCACTTCCGGGTCAGTTGAAGCCGGGAGGCCGGGGTGAGGGACGCCACGCTGTTCAGCAGGCTTCCCGCAGAGTCGGTGGCGGCCAAGGCCGCCAGACGCATCACCGCCGTGTAGGAACGCGAGTCCGAGAACACCTCGCGGACCACCTGCGGCTTCGGATGCAGGGTCCACAGAATCTTCCGGAGAGCCGCCGCTTGCTCGGAGGCGTGGTCGAGACCACGAGTCCCCCGAGTCAGCGTCCGAACCTCATTCCGCAACCCGGCGAAGGCCGTGTCGTCGGTCAGGGGTGCGAAGTACCGGTTCGCTCCCGCCACCAGATCGCTCTGGAAACGACGAACCAGGGGAGCCGCACGCCGCGTCTGGGGGTCCTCGTCTCCTTTCAGCGCACGGTAGGCCGCGACCGCCTGGAAGAACGCCATGAGGTCCACGAAGGCACCGGGGGACACGTCACCGACAGACTCGGACGGCTCGTCCGTGTTCTCGGCTTGCATCCACCGACTGGCAACTCGATTGGTCGACGACTTCATGGTGTTCGTTCCTTGAGGTTCCGGCTTACCGGCACTCGGAGAGTTGCATCTCGAGGTAGGTGTCGATGGACGACATCTGCTCGATGAGCGGCTCGAGCATCAGGTCGAGCTTCTTACCCATCGACGAGTCCCGTCGAGCGATGGCCGCCACGTATGCCTTGAGGCGCGTGACGTTCTTGAGGTTGGCTTCGATCGCCGTGTGGAGTTCCGCCAGTTCGGGGATGTAGGCACAGGCCGCCTGGCCGCCCCAACCGAACCCTGCGGCCCCGAGGCCGATCGGGTACTCCCGGGTGTCCGACACATCCTTGTACGCGGCCGAACCCGACCCACGCATCTTGTCGGCCTTGGTGGCCCGCATCGCACCGAGAGCCGCCGCCTCGCTGTCGTAGAACTCGTCCATGCCGTCGAACCGGCCGGAGATGCCGCCCGTGTCCGTGAGACGGCCCCACCGCTTCGCGAGCGTGTAGCCGCCCATGCCCATCCGGCGGAAGTCCTTGTCCTTCTTCACGGTCGGACGAGCCCGGTCCACGGTGGTGCCGAACGGAACCACCGTCATCTCGTAGAACTTCGACTGGTTCTTCTCGGCGTCGATGGCGTACAGCATCACCTGCGGCCCCTGGATGGCGACCGGCCCGTGTGCCTTCTTCACCGTCCCAGCCTCGCGGAGCAGGGGGAGGATGTGAGGGCGCATCTCGGGGTTCGCATGGGCGAGGCGAATCAGTTGCTTGCGAAGAGCGGCGTCAGACATGGGGTGGTCTCCTGAAAGGGTCAACAAGGTGTTCACGTTCGTCCCCGACCGGGGATGAGGATGGGCCTCAAGCCTTCTTCGAGAGGGAGGGGAGGATGGCCGCCCGATGCTCGGGGTTCTCGTGAGCAACCCGGATGGCCGCCTTCCGAAACAGAGAGGCGTTCTTCCCAGACGAGGCCGCCCGGTAGCCCACGGCGGCACCGAGGGAGCCACAGAAGGCTCCGGTGTTGTCCACCTTGCCCTCCATCTCCTTCATGCACTTGGTGACCTTGTGCTTCACGTCGCCCGTGAGGCTGTCCCAGAAGCTCTGAACCGACTCCTGCGTCCATCCCGGCGGGAGGTTCTCCCACGCGGCGGCCTTCGACTGGTTCTTGGCGAGGAGGCTGCGGAGATACTCCTCGGAGTGACCATCGACAGAATCGGGGTTGATCTCGAAGCCGGGTACCTTCTGCATCTTGTCGGACCAAGCCTCGAACTCACGGCCATTCCTGAACTGCTTGGTCTGCCACGGGCCGCCTCGAACCTTGTACTCAATCTTGATTTCAAACGCCGTCTTGGACGCGGCCTGCTTCGGCGGGAGAGCAGGCTCGTCGATGGCGGGCTTCTTCGGCTCGAGCCCATTCCAGTAGTCGTCCGCCGACTGACCCTCGCCCGAGGCCCAACGGAGTCCACCTGGAGGAGCGTTGTCCATGAACCAGCGGTCCACGTCCATCCACAACGTCTCCTGATCCTTCACCGCACGGAGGGCCTTGCGGACGGAATCGGGCAACTCGTCCCAGCCCGTGGCCGCCCGTCCCCCGCTCCGAGCCGCCGTCTCCATGTACTTCTGGAGAAGGGTCTCCTGACGGGACATGAGCTTCGCCGTCTTGGAGCGGTGCCGCGCAAGCATCGTGACGATGTACTTCTCGGCGGCGTCAAGAACGATGGGGCGGGAACGCGCCTCTGCGTAACGGAAAGTCTGACGGCCCAACTCCTTTCCGCGAGGGTTGAGGTTCAACCGGTCGGGACTGGTGCTGACCATGACGTCCCACTCACCGCTGTCAGGCGCAACCCCACCCCGGTCGTACTGCGCCACCCCGGTGTCGAACCAGACATGGGCAAACACCGTGTTTGCACCATCGGAGAACGACAAATTGGTGTCGTTCTTCATCTTGGCGAGGCTTGGCCCAATGGCCCCCGCTGCCGTCTTGGGAGGGAGGGCGGGCTCGTCGATCGCAGGCTTCTGGGGGGCGAGGCCGTTCCAGTAGTCGGCCTTCGACTGATCCTTGGAGTTCGGGTCCGCGTCTTGCGCCACGTCCTGCTCGTAGGTGGCCGTCACCAGCGGCAGAATGTCGGCCCGAAACTCGGGGTGGGCATGGGCCAGCCGGATCAGACCAGCACGCAGGAGACGGTCAGACATAGGGATCTCCACGGAGAGTTCTCATCGCTCTCCGTGTATAGGCTCGCCAACGACGAATTGAGGTTCAGTTTGGCCGGGCCTCTGCGTAGTAATGGTGTAAGGAGACTACGACGATGGGCTGGACTTCTTCCCCAAACTGGACTTCCCCTTCAACGGTGCGCGAGGAAACTCTCCGCGACCTCAACCGCCCTGACGTAGGCCAGGTGGTGTTGGCTCATCGCAGCACTTCCTACGGCCGTCACCTGTGGGTGGCGATTCAGACGCCGAAGCTCAAGTTCGTAATCCTCTACCTGATCTCGGGCAGCCGCACGGGCGGGGACTACGGCTACGCGGTGAAAGAGATCGACGAGTTCATGGGGCCGGTCGAGATCGACTGCCCGGTCGAACTCCTCGACATGACCACCGAGCCCACCGAGGACTACGCGGTGGCCTGGCGGAAGCGGGTTCGCGAGGTGGCCGAGACCCGCAAGGGTACGCAGTCCAAGAGCTTCAAGCCGGGCGACAAGTGCCGTATCTACGGCAAGAACTACGTGGTCGTCGCCCAGGTCAAGCGGTCGTTCATCGTGAGCCCCGAGGGGCAGCCCTGGCGCACCTACAAGTGCGGCCCGAGCAAGATGAAGCCCTACATGAGCCCCGAGCAGATCGCGAAGGCCGACGAAATCCTCAACAGCATGATCTGATTTCGGAGCAGTAGAGGTTCAGGTCTGGCACGTCTCTGCGTAGTAGAGGCATGAGCACCAAGACCACCATCACGAAGCGGATCGAGCCCTGTAACTGTGGTTGCCAGGGCGCTGACCCCTGGCACCAGAAGTCCTACGACCGCGTGCTTCGCAACGTGGTCGAGGCTTCCGGGACGGTCCGCACGGTCATCGGGGAACAGACCTTCAGCAAGACCGCCGAGGTTCGAGTTCCCTGGTCCGAGGAGCCGGTCACGGTGTACCACCTGACCAAGACCTTCGCCGAAGACGGCAAGACCTACAGCTACGGCTGGTACTTCTCCAAGTAACCCCCAGGAATCCCCAGGAGTCCCCATGTCCCCCTCCGAACTGCGTAACGAAATCCGTGGAATGGCCGCCATCGTGGGCCTCTTCCTCGCCGCTTGCGGCATCTGGTACTTCGCGTGGGTCCGCCCGCACAACGAGTTCTTGCTCGCCACCCTCGAATGCACGGGCGACGATCCCTCCGAGGCTGCTTGGACCCGGTGTGCTGACGAGGTCCGTGCCCGCCCGTAGCTGGCGGGTTCAGCTTTCAGGCCCAGGTGCGTAGGGAGGTGAGGAGGTCGCAATGATGACCGCTCAACTTTCTCCCATCCCCATCGCAGCGGGCACGCGGGTCAACACCTACGCCCTGGCTGCGCTCTGGACCGCCAAAGCGTTCCACCCGGACTCCGACCTCGAGGGTTGGACCCCCGTGTTGCTCCACCGCGAGGGCTGGTTCGAGTTCGTGAACGCCCAGGGGTTGCAGGTGCTCATCTCCGTCAATGGTCGCCGCCTGTTCCACGTCCCCGCCGCGTGACCCATGCTCGACTTCCCGGCTGTGATCGGAGCCCGCGACAAGGACGGCAACATCTGTGTGGGTGCCCAACGCACTCGCTCTCGGGTGTGCCCCACCAACCTCGTGTTCTACAACCCCGGCTCCAGGACCGAAACCCTCGTGCGGGCGGACAAGGTGCCGTGGATGCCCCGCGACTCCAAGACCATCGCCATCCTGCTCGACGGGCTGCGGGACGTGCTCCACCAGAAGGTCGATGTGCCCTTCGACCGGGGCACCCTGACGGGTCGCCTCATCGGGAGTCGCTTCTACTTGATGGAGGCCAACCGGGGCATCCTGTGGCCTCGCTACAAGTGGTGGCTCCCCTACCAGATCAGCGGGTGGCACGAGGTGGTGCCCCTCCTCATCCGGTACGAAACGCTGTACCCGAAGCTCCTCGTGGCAGAGCCCGACACCCGGAGGCCCAGCGAAGAGATCGCCCCCGACCCGACCGAGGGCCAGTACGCCCCGGTGCGGATGCTTGGGACCCACCGCGAGTGGCTCGAGGAACTTCTTGTCGCCCGACAGGTTCAGGCCACGACATTGGGGTGAGACGATGCGATCTTACGGCAATGTTGTATGAACTCCGCCCGATCCATCTGGAGTTTCATGCGGTTACACGTCTCACAACAGGGTGTCACGTTGTCCAAGGCGTAGCCTTTCTCGTTGTCGATGCGGTCGAGGCCGATTCCAGAAATTTGCCCTGTACAGTAGGAACAAGGTTTCCCCCAGAACCCCATGAACTCCTCGAAGGTGAGGGAGAACGGGTACCCCCTTGACGCGGCCCTGCGTTCATACTCGTGGAACCGGATGTTCGGACGCTGACCCCAACAGTAGGCGCAGGTGCGAGACATAGAACCCGAAGAGAACTTTCTGAGCGGTTTCCACACACCACACTTGATGCAAACCCGACCTTGCTCTCCGTCTTGCTCCACGAGTGTTTGCTCGCGACGGTAGGAAGCAACACGACATTTCGAGCAGAACAGCCCCACTTGTTTCGCCTTGATTGCTTGTCGAATGTGGTGCTTCTTCTTCGGGCAGGTCTCCCCACATCGAGTACAACTCACCAAAATGGGGTCGTTCCAGCCCCCGAGGTTCAGAAGGGTCAAGTCAGACGTAATCTCTGCAAGGGTGTGTGCTTGTCGCATACATCGAGTAGACTATAGATGGATTATCGGTGAGGCTTCTCGATGGCACATAAAGACCAAGATCGTGTTCGCAGTGCCCTTCTTCCATTCTTGATGGATCTCACCTTCTCGGAGGATCCGGCAGCGGTTCAAGACTGCACGGTCCTGAACCGGGTCTTGGTGCAAGGACCCGATCCACTTCTCCTCGCCCTCATCTGTCCGGATGAGTTCAAAGAGATTTGTGCTTCGCTCAATCTCACCGAAGCCTCTGGAATGGAGGCGATTCAATCCGCACATTGGCGCGGTCCTGGCATCCTGCTCGAGGGTCAGGGGCTCCCCCTCGACTTCAAGGGTCCGTTCGAGGACATCTCCGGTGCGTGGCGTCGGGAAGCCCTGTGGCTGTTCCTCGCTTCCATGTCCGACTGCACCGAGGAGGGCTACGGCTCCGGCATCACCCTCGTGGAGCGGATGCGTCGGATCACCCGGTCCACGAACCGGCTCTCGCGGTTGGCCTACGGGCGCACCCTCGGGGACATCATGTTCAACGCCCTCACCGCCATGCGGGCGTTCCACACGTCCACGTTGATGATGCCCGACGCGAACGGCGTCCCCGTCACCAACGTCGATCACGGCTTCTACATCGGCTACAAGGCCGGATACAAGGTCGTCGGCGTCAAGGCCGGGAACAACACCTTCTACGGTACGACCCCGGACACCACGCTCGCCGAGCAGGGGGTCAAGGTGGACGTGAACATCTCCGAATCCTACGGCTTCGTTCGGGGGGCATAACGATGTCCAACGACCGCCTCGACCTCGACGCGCCCAGCAACATCGTCAGCCTCGAACTGTACAAGAGCGGGCACTACGAGCCTTCCCATGACGTAGGAAAGGTGTGGTCCCGCATCCTCATCGTCTACATGGGCGGCCCTCCTCCGGAGAAAGGGAGCCTGTCGGGCGGACGAAGCGGCCACGTCGAAGTCCTCGCCTCCATGGGAGCCAGTTGGGACTGGGAGGTGAGCGGAGACTCGGGTGCGGCTCTCCAGACCCTCGCCTACGCCATGGAAAAGGAGCCTGACGGCCTCTACGTCCTCCACGGACGGATGATCGGGAGCGGAGAGGACTGCGAGTTCGAGGTGATGGAGGCCCGCGCACTCTCTGTGGAGGAGCGGCGGTGGGTCGAAGCCAACTCCGACTTCTCCGGGGTCGAGCACCTGTGGGCACGCGAGTACCGCGATGTCCCCTGTCAGGAGTGCAAGCAGCCCCTCGTTCACCACGGGGGCTACGAGATGCAGTGCCCCAAGGACGAGAAGGAAGCGGCTGAAGCCAAGGCTCGCTGGGAAGCCGCCTGGGCGAACATCGTAGACGAATAGGCGCTAGGTCGTTGTGCTTTCGGTGTGGGTGAGTTCCACCCACACCGAGCCGATGTACATGAGCGTCATCGAGCCGCCAGGGTCGAGCTTCCTGCTGGCGTTGCTCAACCGAAGCCCTTCGGCGACACCCCGATTCAAGATGACGTGATTCGAGCCACTGGGATTGACGTTCATCAACACGACGATCTGACCAGCCACCGCACCGGGCCAGTTGATGGTCGGGGTCGAGGTGAGCGTGTAGTTCCCGCCAGTGACGGTGAACCGATGAGCCGTCGTCGTTGGGAGGAACTGGTCCGTCACCGCGTCGATGTCTTGGATAGGTCCAAGTTCGAACGTCAGCGTCCCGAGGGTGCCCGTTGCTACTACATCAACCTGACCCCCGCCCGCATCCGTGGCTTCGAGTCCCGGACCGATGAAGTTGAGAACCGTCGTGGTCGCCTGCACCACAGCGTTGTCCTGCTCGACAACGACGGCCCCACCTACTCCTGCGACGGAGACATTGACTACACCCGCCGAGGGCGATGTCGCATGGAGTGGCCCCAGAAAGTTCAGCGTAGTGGTGGGCTCCTCAACATCTGCACCATCGTCTTGAACCAACAGACCAGGGATGGCTACTTCGACCACCCCCGCTGATGGTGAAGTGGCATCTACCCCCGTCCCAACGAAGTTCAAAGTGTGGGCAATGTCTTCGACGGTGATGCTCTCGTCTTGCACCTCTATGGCCGATTCGGCTGCTACTTCAGCCGTGAACTCGGTGCCAAAGAAGAACTCCGCCGTCAGGTAGCCCATGTCCACCCAGACTCGGATGTTCCCTGTCTCGAACGACTGAGCCACCTGTGTGGTGTATACGAGGTCGATGCTGGTACCGAAGGGGACGTAGAGGGGGCCAGGCTTCGCGTTCGCACGACGCCCGTTTACGTCCACGCCGTCGTGGACATCGGCCACGAACAGGTTGGACGGAACAACGCCTGTGTGCGTGAGCCGGAGACAAATGCCGTGTGAGGGCATCAACCCTCCTCCAATCCGTCCCAGCTATAGAACCGTCACCGCAAGGTTCAGGTTTCGGATCGCCGGGCGCAACAAGGGATGTAGGGAGACAACATGACCCCGCAGACCATGACTTCCAAGACCGTCGTGACCACCGAGAAGGTGGTCGAGTACCTCGCGGTTTACGAGGACGTGATCGTCTTTCGCGTCACCATGAGCACGAAGTCCGGTCGTCGGAAGCCGCACGTCACCGTCACCGAGGGCATCACCTCGAAGGCGGCACTCCTGGCTTACCAGAAGGGGGCTGCGGACATGCCCTCGTACACGAAGGAGTGGGGAGCCCTTCTGGCCACCCCCGCGTTCCTCACCCTGGCTCGTGAGTATGGCTGGGGCTCGGACCAGTTCTACAAGGAGTGCGAGATCCTCTCCAAGACCCCCTACACCCGGTTCATGGAGGGGTCGGCGACCGCCCAGGACATCGTGTTCTTCCAGGGCTCGAGCCACCAGTTGTTCGACGTGGACAAGCGCCCGCTCCCCGTGGCGATGCGGTTCTCCTACATCGACGGCCGGTTCGACAACACCGTCTACCGTCTGGACAAGGCGCTCGAGATCCTGCGGAAGCGGGACGACATCCGGCTCGAGGCCGAGGACCGGTGGCAGAAGCCGGGCGAGGTCAACCGGATTCCGAGCTACAACGCGGAGCCGGGTCGCGACCAGTGCATCCAGTTCGTCTGGATGCCGACGGTGGAGGACTACCGCCGGATGGTGGCGAAGTGCGAGGAGATCGGAGGCCGGTATCCGAGCACCAACCGCTACCAGGCCGTGTTCGACCTCGACATCTTCGGCCTTCGGGCCGGGGGTGCCGCGAAGTTCTCCGACTTCTACGGCCGCGAGGAGCCCGAGGACGAGACCTCCGACGACGACTTCTAGGAAGGTTCAGGTCGTCGGGGGTGCTGCGTAGTATAGGTGTTCGGAGAGGACACCATGCGTATCGGGCACTTCAGCGACCTTCACGGCAACGTCAGCAAGCTCCTCGGCTCGAGCGAGCTTCCCGATGTGTGGGTGTGCAGCGGGGACTTCTTCCCCAATGCGACTCGTGGTGACCGCGAGATCGAGCCCGCCTTCCAGGCGGCCTGGTTCAAGCAGGTTGTGGGCAGCCTCATCGCGCGCTTCGGCGGCAAGCCGGTGGTGTGGGTGGGCGGCAACCACGACTACGTGAACCTCGCCGAGCTTCTCCGGGAGAACGGCTATGAGGCGGCTTTCGACGCGACCGTGGAAGCGGTCGAGATCGACGGTCACCGTATCGCCGGAATGCGGGAGATCCCCTGGATTGCGGGTGAGTGGAACGGTGAGGAGCACGACCTCAGCCCGATGGTCGATCGGGTGTTCGAGGCGGACCCCACCATCCTCGTGACCCACGCTCCGGCGGCGGGCATCCTCGACGACGACAACGGTGGGGGTCACGGCTGCGGGAACCGCCCGCTGACCCGGGCGCTCTCCTACCGCCCCCACCGCATCGTGGCGCACCTGTTCGGACACATCCACGAGCAGAGCGGTCGCGATGTCGAGGAGATGGGCATCCGCTTCTACAACAACGCGGAAACCCTGCGTTTCATCGAGGTTCCGTAAAGACTTGGGGGAGTGGGGGACATCCTCACTCCCCCATCCGCTTTCAGCCGCGTACAAAGGGGTAGAGGTTGACATGCTCCTGGACCTTTCGACCCGCCACCTGTTCCTCTGCCGCTCCGTGGCTCTCCGTCATTGGAGGGCCCGAGCCGTCTTTGCCGAAGGTGCGGACGCGGCTCGCTTCGAGCAGATGGAGAAGGAGCACGACCTCTTGCGGGTCCAGGCGTACAACGCCTCGCACTTCGGGAAAGAGGCCCTCAGCTACCCCCCTCTACGAGTACCACATCATTCCTCCGGGGATTGAGGTGGTGTACTGGAACGCGACCGTCCGAGACGGCTCCCTGGTGCAGCCGATGCCGCACGAGTTCGTCGTGATGCACGGGGGGAGCATCGTCGCCGTGTTCATGGATCTGAGGGACGCCGCCCGATGGGTGGACGAGGAGGCGACCCGGGGTCGCACCTGTGTGGTCGCCCAGCAAGGGCTCCAGACCCCGAAGGAGTACTGCTTCAGCCGCAACAGCGCCAACAGCTTCAGCCAGGCCCCCAGCGACACGGACATGCGGGAATGGCTGCGGACCTCCCAGAACCATGTGTTTTTCACCGTCCAACCCATGCTGGGGGCGTGATGGCCATTCGAGAGAACAAAGTCGAGATGCCCCTCGCCGGGTCGCCCCGATGGTGGACGATCACCAACCGCAATGGCGTCCGCGAAGTCGTCCGCGTCGTCTTCGAGAAGGGCAAGCACTACCACGACGACGAGGCCCCCGACGAGATGGTTCTCTTCGCCGTCCTCCGACCCGAGCAGTTCAAGTGGCCGCCGCTCGTCTGTGCCGCCCTACGGATGGGCACCGAAGGCTGGAAGTCCATCGAGAAGGATGGGGGTGAAGTCGTCCCCTACCCGACAGAACGGGGGCGGAAGCTCGAACTCATGTTGGTCGGTATGTACCACTGACGCAACAGGCCCCGTAAGGAGAACCCGTGGAGATCCTCATCATCTTAGGCGTGCTGTCCCTCGGGTTCGTTCTCGGAGCCTGCGTGATGCTCTGGCGTTCCCGGAGAGATGTCGCGATCGAGGACGAGGACATCTACAGGGCCTTCCCCCCACCTCCTCCGCATCGACCGGAAAAGCCGTCGCTCCACCGGCCCCAACCCGCACAGACTCGGGACCGGAAGCCGTCGCCCAGCACACCGAACCCAACGGACGACACCCCCGTGTACGTGCCGGCCATCCCGTTCTACGACGACCCTCCGGCTCGCCACATCCACTCCTCGGACTGGGGCTCCTCCCACGGACACTCCTCGGACTCCTCCCACTCCTCGGACTGCGGAGGCGGCTACGACTCGGGCAGCAGCGACTCGGGCGGCGGTTGTGATGGTGGCGGGGGCGGAGGTGGTGGAGATTAAACCTGACCGCTCGGTAGGGTGCCCTCGCTCATCGGAGGACACCCATGCGTTCACAGGCAGAGTACATCTGGATGGACGGAGCCGCGCCCACCCAGAAGCTACGTTCCAAGACCCGGATTGTGGAGATCGAGGGGGAGCCGACCCCGGACAAGTTCCCCGTGTGGGGCTTCGACGGCTCGTCCACGTACCAGGCCGAAGGTCACGACTCTGACTGCGCTCTGAAGCCCGTTCGCGTCGTCACGGACCCGATTCGAGGCGTCCCGAACTACCTCGTCCTGTGCGAAGTCCTCAACGGCGACGAGGTCACCCCGCACAAGTCGAACACCCGGGCCGAGCTTCGTCGTGTCCTCGACGCGGGTGCCGCTGTCGAAGAGCCCTGGTTCGGCATCGAGCAGGAGTACACCCTGTTCAAGGGCTCCCGTCCGCTCGGCTTCCCGGACAACGGCTACCCGGCTCCCCAGGGCCCCTACTACTGCGGCGTCGGAGCCGACGAGGTGGTTGGTCGCCCTCTGATCGAGGCCCACACGAAGGCGTGCCTCGACGCCGGGCTCCTGCTCTACGGGACCAACGCCGAGGTCATGCCCGGCCAGTGGGAGTTCCAGATCGGGACCTCGGACCCGCTCACGGTGGCGGACCACCTGTGGCTGGCCCGCTGGCTCCTCTACCGGCTCGGAGAGGACCACGAGATCAACGCCTCCCTCGACCCGAAGCCCGCCCGTGGTGACTGGAACGGTGCCGGTGCCCACACCAACTTCTCGACGGCGGCGATGCGGCTTGACCCCGCCTCTTTCGGCGGCACGGACGAGAAGGCCAATCGGGAGTCCCAGCAGAAGTTCGGCATCTACGCCATCAAGTCCGCCTGCGAGAAGCTCGGGGAGAAGCACGCGGAGCACATCGCCTGCTACGGGGATGGCATCGAGGCTCGACTCACCGGGAAGCACGAGACCTGCTCGTACAAGGAGTTCCGCTGGGGCATCGCGAACCGGGGGGCGAGCATCCGCATCCCCCGCTCCGTGAAGGAGAAGGGCTCCGGGTACCTCGAGGACCGCCGCCCCTGTGCGAACGTCGACCCCTACGTCGTGACCGCCCGCATCCTCAAGACGGTGTGCGGCATCGACTGAGGTTCACCGCTTCCAGATGGCGTTGAAGGGAATCTCGTGCTGTGCCGTGAGATTCCCCATCGCCAACAACGCCAGGGCGTCACAGAAGTGCTCCTCGGCGCTCTGGGCCGAGTAGGCGGTCGGGAAGTTCTTCGCCGCCCTCTGTTGCGTGGTGAAGAACTCCCGCACCTTCATGGCGGAGAGCGAGTTCCTCCACATCTCTCCGCCACCGATGTCGACCTCGTAGTAGTACCGACCGCCCTCGATCCGGGTGATGGTCGGGTACTCCTTGATCTTGGGGATCTTCACCGGGATTGGGTCGCCGACCTGGGGGAGGTCCACCTCGACGGGCCTGCCCTCGACCTGCCAATGGTGCCGCTGCCATTCCTTCTTCGCGTCCTCGGGAGCGAACCTGTGCCAGAAACGATGGCCCAACTCGTGGATCATCGCGTGAACCTCGTCGATTCCTGTGGTCGCGGACCGACGTAGGTAGAGGCTGTCATCTCCGGGGAAGTACCAGGCAGCGTGGTGGGCCTTCGTGATGCGGGCGACGACGTGGATGTCCCCGTACACGACCCGAGAGAACCCGGGGATGGGGTTCGCCCGGCTCAGGTTCTCGACACGCTCGATGGCGTTCTTGAGGGAGTCGAGTTCGGCCCCCTTGGCCCCCACCGTGTTGTGGACCTTGAAGGACCCGAGGGTGAACAGTTCGTCCGAACCCTCTTGCTTGGGAGCCCACGTCCTCGCTGCCTGTGTGATCAGGTCGAGCCGCTTGAGGTTGGCGTCCCACCACTTGTAGACATCCTGGGGCATCCGGCGGCTGTTGTGCATCAGCCGGTACGCCATCTCCATCCCCTTGGCGTCACGAGCCGGGATGCTCCGGGTGGACAGAATGCCGTCCACCAACGGACCCCCCGCCCGAATCAACGCCACCCAAGGCCCGTTGGCGTCGTAGCGAGCACTCAACGAGTCGCCCGCTTTGCCCTTCGCCTGGTTGTCCATGATGGCGGCAGAGAGGTTGCCCATGGCCTGAAGGAACGTGGGAAGGTTCCGGGTGATGTCCGCTTCGGTGCCCGCCGCCTCGACATCTCGGGAGGCCAGGTAGCGGAATGCGACTCGATGTGCGTCGAACATGGGCACCTACTTCAGCAGGGCGAGGAGGTGTGGGCGAAGCTGTGAGTTCGTCTGTGCCAGACGGATAGTCGCCAGCCGAAGGGAACCTTCCTTCTGTTTCTTCTCCTTCGGGGCGTTCTCCTTCACGAGCTTGTCATAGGCGTCCTTCGAGATGGGCGTGGCCTGGTTGAAGAACTCGTCCAACTCGTAGATCACGACCTCCTTGCCTTTCGGTGAGAGGCGAACCGGGAACTTCTTGGCTTCCCACAGTGCGGGCATCCCGTCGAGGTCGAAGTACTGCACCTTGGCTGCCATGCGCTTGAGCCCTCCGGCTGCGGTCTTGCCACCCTTCGCGGCGGTCGACTTCTTCCACGCGGCTTCGTAGATGTCGCGCATCTTCTGCATCGCCTCGTCCACCTTGGCGGCTTCTTCGTCGGTCAAGTCGGTGCGCCCTTCCTTCTTGGCCTTGGCTCCGATCGCGCTGACTTCTTCGTAGGCTCCGTGAGCTTCTTCCTTGGCCTTCAGAATCGGCTTCAGGTGGATCTGAAGCTCCCCTATGTGCCCATTGGGGTACACCACGTTCATCATCAGGTCGCGGTAGCCCGCGTCCGTCGGGTTCGCGAAACGGTCCTTGGGAGGACGGGCGAGCTTGAGCCCAGAGGCCCGCAGCTTGTCCATGACCTCCTCAACCTGGTCCATCGAGTCCAAGGCCACCGTGGAGCGCACCAGATCGCCGACGCGAGACCAGTCTCCGTCGTAGTCCTTCTCCACCTTCTCCTCGACCCGGTGCTTCTTCTTCACGGGACCGATGACGATGATCGGACCCTCCTGGTCGTAGTCGACCGCTCCAGCCTTGGTGCAGTCGATCTCATCGCACCGAATCACCTTGCCGCCCACGGCCTTGTCGAGACCCTTGCCGTGGTTGAGCCAGTTGAGTTGCTGCTCATGCGCCTCCGTGGCCTGCTCCATCAGCTTGGCGGGGTCGCTCACAGACTGACGAGCCACCGAGGGGAGGCTCATCTCATCGTCCGAGAACAGCTTCTTGGGCTTCTTCGGGGCGGCCTTGCCCCCACCCTCATCGCCCTTGTCGTCCGGCTTCGCCACGGTGTGGTTGGCGGGGTCCGCGTTCGGATGGTCCTCGAGGTACTTCTTCCGAGCTTCCTCGTTCGGGAACTCCCGCGCACTCCTCAGCAAAGGAAGCAGTGCGGGCCGCATTTCGGGATGTGCGTGTGCCAGACGGATGAGGTGGTGCCGAAGGGCCGCATCAGACATGGGGTCAGACCTCTCACCCCCCCTCGGTATAGAGAAGTCATCGACTTCGAGGACGCTACATGCTGAACGACTACCAGGCGAACGCGCTGCGAACCGCAAACCACACGGCGGACAAGACCCTCCGCCTGGCCGTCGCGGGGATGGGGCTGGCGGGTGAGGCCGCCGAGGTGCTTGACCTCGTGTACCACCACAACGCCGCGCAACCCTTCGAGCGGGACGTGCTTATCAAGGAGATCGGCGACTGCATGTGGTACATCGCCGAGACCGCCTCTGTCGTGGGCATCTCCCTCGAGAGCATCGAGATGCCCCCCAAGGAGGCTGTCCCCATGGAACAGGACGATTTCCTGGGGCACGCCACCGAGTTGTCCGTCAACGCCGGCAAGGTGACGGACTACCTGAAGAAGGTGGTCGGGCACAATCACCCGGCCGACGTGGAACGGATTCGTTCCGGACTGGGCCTGGTTCTGCGTTCGGCGGACAGCCTCGCTGAAATGGCCGGCGTAAGCCTTCAGTTGGTGTGTGACCGCAACACGGCCAAGCTCAAGGCCCGGTATCCAGAGGGGTTCTCCTCTGAGAAAAGCGTCCACCGCACGGTGTGACGCCCCCTCTTTTGCGTAGGGGGAGTAGGCACTGGAGGTGGGGGTGCGAGACACCATCAACATCCACATCGACGAACTTCGAGACGGCAAGCCCTACAAGAAATGCCCCTGTTGCGGCGATCTCAAGGAGATCAACGACTTCGGATTGCGGCGGAAGATTGGGGCAGGCAGGAACGGCGTCGACGTGATCGCAGATCAGGCGTGGTGCAGAACGTGCCGCTCCTCCAAACGCAACCCCCAAGACTCGTAGCCCTCATGTCCACCTTTCGCGAACTCCGCTGCAACCACTGCCACGTCCGGTACTCCTACCAGATGTCCGGCTACTGGACCTTCCAGGAGTACAACAGCGACACGTACTGCCCGGACTGCTTCAAGTTCATCACGATTGCCCTGAAATCCGTCCCGGAACGCACCAAACACGACTGGGTTGGAACATCGGACGTTTCTGTCGAAACTCTGCTCGAACAGGAGCGGAAGGCGGCGGAGGCGGCCAAGGCCGAGGGCAAGGTGCTGGCCCGTCGGGTGCTGGCCCCGCTGTTCGACATGGAGCGCCCAGACAACCAGCACGAACAAGGCATCGTACACCGAGACGGCCGCACGTACCGCTACGAGTACTGGACGATGCAGGGCGGCCCGGCCGCTGGGCGAGTGTACGTCGAGGTCGAGAGGGATGCCACCACAGGGGAAGTTCTCGGCCCGTGGAGCCTGTCCGACCGCTGGGCCAGCCAGCCCACCTTCATCGAGCACCCGCCCTGGCCGGAGCGCCCTCCGGCGACCCACGAGTTCAAGCCAATGCCCCTGGCGAGCCTTCAGATCCGCCGGTTCGACATGCTGGAGTCGCAGTCCCTCCCGCAGCCCGAGTTGATGTCCCGGGAGTACGGGGCCGTGGGTCGAAAGGCGTTCCTGGTCGAACCGCTTCCTCAAGGTGCCCTGCCGATCTACGACCAGGACCCCGATGTCACGGCCAACGTCACTGGGGACAAGGGCGAAGGTTCAGAGGAGTAGCCCGTCCGCGTAGAGAGGGTGGAGGCCCCATGTTCAACGACTTCGAGACCGAGAAATTTCCGAAGGAGTCCTGCACCGTCCCGAACGCCCGCGAGAAGGACGTGAAGGACTCGGTGGAGGTCTACCTCTGTGTCGTGGTGGACAAGCGGTGGCCCACCCAGTGCCGCCTCGAGCGCCTCCGCCCGTACACGGCCAAGGATGGTCGCAAGACGGTGTTCGGTTGGGCTCGGGTCGACTTCGACGGCTGGGTGGACCACGTCTCCACGCCCATCCACTACGACTTCGAGCGCGTCGTGGCCTGGAAGAAGGTCGAGGGCGAACCGCTGAACTTCATGCCCCCAGTGTGGCCCGAGTGAGCCAAGCCTTCACCATCGGGAGCCAGTCGAGCTACGACAGAGCCCTCGCCGAGTCTGACCCCGTCACCAAGTTGGGTGTCCGCCCCGAGGATGACCCACCCTATGAGGGGGGATGGGTCTGGCGCACAGCCGAGGACGCGCTGGCGTTCATCCAGCACAATGCCCTACCCTTCAAGGCAGCCGTGTACGTCCTGGAACTCCCGACGGGGTGGAACACCGACGTGAGCCCCGAGCCACACCCTTCTGATGGAGTCCACCGACTTCTCCACGACGCACTCATCACGGGTAGGGTCGGGCATGACCGGCAACCCCCTGTTCGCACGACTCCCTGAACGCTTCCAGTGGACCGCTCACAACCTGGTGGGTCACCCGCTGTCCGAAATCGCGTATCAGTTGGGGTTGATCCGCTTTTCGGACTGGATCCATGACTGGACCATTCCGCTGCACAACCCCGGAACAGGACGCGGCTGAACCGGACCCAGAGCGGCAATAGCTGCTTCGATGCGTGTCCGCACCTCGGCAGGATGCTTCTGTAGATCCCGTGCATCTACCACGAGACACACTGTTCCTTTGACGGCGTACTCATCGACAAGATGCTGTACTTCGTCTTTGGAGTGCCACTTCCCAAAACCCATCACCTCCACAACAAGTCGTGGGCTCCCATCTGAGCGGGCACCGCGCCACTCAAAAGCGAAGTCCGGATTCTTCCGCCACTTCCGTCCATCAGGATGACGCAGAAGCACCCTAGCTTCGGGGTCACTCAACGTCATCTCCAGCCCTGGAATGGCAAAATCCCGAACAGAGGTCTCTGCTTTATTCGGGCTCTTTAGGTTATTCTTTCGCATGGCCTGTTGGGAGTTCTGGTGTGCTGTCGCGAGCATCTTGGCCACATCCTCCGGAGAGCCTTCCGCCCAGCGTTTCTTGAGTTGTTCACTCCAAATACGGCATAGGCGATCACGCTCATCATCCGTGAAACATGCCCACATTGCCTTTGTCCGCTCTCCATGAACTTGGCGACGGGCAAGGCTTTCCTCCTCGGACAAGGAGGCCCAGTCAACCCGCTTGAGGTTCTTTGTACCTGTGGCCGCCCACGCCTCCCGCTCAATATCGGATAGGGAAGCCCACACCGCCAACATGACGACCCGATGTCTTTCGCGGGCCTGTTGTCTCTCCTCCTCGGAAAGATTCGCCCACTGCCGTTGTTGTCCAGCCCCAATGGCTATTTTGAGGTGTTCTCGCTCAACGTCAGAGAGGGACGCCCAGAATCGGATGTTTTTCTCCGAAGTGTGCTTGCCGTGTGCTTCCTTTTGTTCTGGTGTCTTTAGCTCCCACACCCTCCTCATTTTCTGACTGTGGGCTTCACGTTCATCGGGTGTCATTGCGGCCCACCGCTGAGTCAGGACTTCACGCATCTTATCGGAGTGTTGCTCTCGGGATCCTTCTCGTGACCAGTAGGCAGTGCTTGTTTCCTGAGTGAGATCCGACCTACGGCGTCGCTCCTCATCTGACATGGCGGCCCACATCGCAGAGGCGGTTTGACGAGCACGGTCCGCTTGTTGAGTATTGAGAAGGGCACGGCCTTCAGGAAGCAACTGGACGCCCAACACACCCGCTCTGAAGCCGGTTGCTTTGCGTGTGCGAAGAAACCCAGCCTCTCGGAGAGCCTCTGCCGCTCCAACCGAACCTCGGTATGGGTAGATGGTCTTCACGATCTCATCCTCTTGCAGTGACCAGGAGTTCTTCATGGTGTTCAAGTACCTTCACCCTGTCGGCCCGGGTTGTTTCTGGCTCGACCACAAACTTACACCAGAAGTGCGCGCCTGTCTATGCGCGCAGTCGTCCAGAGCCCCTGTCGGGGGGATCCGCGTTCGATACGGACAGGTCGTGGATGCCATCGCCGAGGCCAACTGGGATGGGCCGCTGACCGATCGGGTCGCCTCGGGGAACAAGGACATCCATGGACTGTCCTGGAAAGACGCCCTGGCATTGCAGTACGAAGACAAGGTCCTTCAGGAAATCCACGAGAGACATCTGTACGACGCTCGGCAAATCGCCGAGGATCGGCTCTGCGAGTACCCCCTTCATCCCCGATTCCAAAAGTTCTTCGACGAGTTCGTAGGTCGTTACGGGCACAGTTCCGTGATGGAGTTGACTGGTTCCCCCACAATCTTCGCCGAAGGCATCTCCTGGCTGACCGCGTGGCTCCTGTTCGACTCCCCGCTCTGTACGGGTCAGGAGTTCTCGACCCGGGCCGTTCAGCACGCCGACTGGCCGATGGCTCGGGAGTGCAACCTCCCCTCCACGGGCACGCAGCTTCGGATGATCGGGGACGGAGACGAAGCCACAGGCCCCGTGATTCCGAACAAGTCCGAGCCACACCCCGACCTCGTCGAACTCCACAACGACTGGTTCGAGGTCTTCGAGGCCGAGGTCGCCTGGTGGAAGGAGCACCTCTCCAGCGAGGAGAACCGCAAGGCCCTCGGCATCGGAGACAAGGAGCCCTTCCGACCCGCCCTCGACCGGGCTCGCTGGGCGTTGCCGGGCACCATCGCCACCGGGTGCGGCCACACCTCCCACCTCCGGGACCGCGCTCGTGTTCTCCGGGACGGCAGCCTGCTAGCGCAGGAATCCAAAGCCGCCTCCGTCGAAGCCGTCTGGAAGGACATCGCCGAAGCCTACAAGCAAGCCCTCCCAGGACTCGCGGGCATGGGCCTTCGCGAGGCTGTCTACGGGGCGGACTCCCAGATCCCCGGGCACCTCGCCACGATGTTCTCGTCGGCTCCTGACGGCCCTGACGCGGAGATTACGATGGCCGCATCGGGCGGGTTGTCGGATGTCCAGTCCTTCTCTCGCCCTCGGGAGAAAACCTACCTCGACCCCCTCGCCAACACGCTGGCTCAGGTCAACATCACGTTCCGGTGTTCGCTCGCCGTGGCCCGAGACTGGCACCGTCAGCGGACGGCCTACCCGTGGCACCTCCAGGTGGTCCGAGCACAGCACCTGACGGCGGAGCCGGGCCCTATCCAGATCGACTCCCACTACCAGCCCATGTCCGACATCGGGAAGGCCAAGGTCCCCGAACTGCTCGCCCGCTCCACAGCGGTGTTCGACCGGTTCATGGCGGACCGGAACCTCATGCAGGCGGGACTCGCACTCCCCCTCGGAACCCGGGTGCGGATGCGGGGCCAGGCGGGCCTTCGGGATGCCGTGTACCTGCTGGAACTGCGGAAGTACGCACACGGGGCCAACTTCGAGTACCAGGACCAGGCCACGAAGGCTCTCGACCAGCTTCGAGATGCCCTGAAGGAAGCCTGGCTGCCGGACGGACGCACCGTCGCCGAAACGTTCGGGCTCGTTCCCTGAGCCGCTTATAGCGGCTCTCGGGTGAGAGGACTTCGGAATGCCGCGTCCAGAGTTCGTGACCATCCCCCGCCACGGCTACCTTCAGATCCTCTCGAGGCTCTCCTACCTCGAGAGCATCTACGGAACGACGCTCGTCACCGCAGACATGCCCGATCCGGGCATCAACTCCATCGCTCTGACGGTGAACACCGCCATCTCGATCGAGATTGGGTCGGCGGGGCCAACCGAGGTCACCACGGTCGCCAACCCCATCTACTCGGGTCAGATGCTCTCTCTCGTGGTGGGCTCAACCGTTCCTTGAAACCTACCTAAACCTACCCAGAGGGAGGTGAGCAGGCACCAAGTTCGAGCCTGTGCCGAGCCCCGACTGAACGAGTACCTCGGTAGTAAGACTCCGGCCCAACGGTGAGGGCTCGCATGACGACCTTGCGGGACTGAGCCTGCGGAGCAGGCATCGCCTTCGCAACGTCGCTTTCACGGTCCGTGGATGATCATCACGTCCGATGTCGTTATCCCCAGAACGTCTGAGAACACCGGACGCTCCCACCCAATCGGCGTGAGCTTTCCTGCCGCATGAACGGCATTGGAACTTCGTTCCCGTGCGATTCCCACGGGAGACATGACCACAGGAAGGGCATTCCTGCGAAGTGTAGGCTGGATTCACGACCTCGACAGGAGCCTTCGCCGACAACGCCCTGGCAAGGGCCCTGTAGGCGAATCGCTTCTGTCCCTGAGGTTCGCCTAACTTTGGGGTGGGTTTAGGTAGGTTTCAGCGAGCAGCTCAGCAACCCTCGGCGGCACACGGCAGTTCGTGTTCGCCAGTGGCGTCAACAAGGCCAACAACACCACCCTCACGTTCAACGGGCTTCGAGACTTCGCCCTACTTCAAGGGGTGCTTGTCGGAGCCAACTTCCGCTGGCAGTTGGTATCGAGCGAGTCCGTGTCGCTCTCGTAGTGCCCTAGAAGCCGTAGCCCGTCAGCACCTCGGCACCCTGTCCCTCGACCCACGGCCCTTGGGTTGCACGGCCGAGCACTCCCTTCTCGCGATCAACCCAGAAGTCGGCCCCGACACGAACGCGCCAACCCACGGGGGCTGTCCAGACGACGAGCCCGTGTATGGCCTCGTCCACACCCACAGCGGTGCGGCTCTCGTGGGTGTTGCGGACACCGCGGCCTACCTCACGGGAACCACCGTTGAGGCGGCTCTCGCCGAGTTGGGTCTCGCGATGGTCGGGACGATCATCACCGACCCGGGGAACGGGGGGGCCATCCCGGTCACTCGGTCGGGGACTTGCGCCATCGTGACCTCGGGTGCCCAGACCCGAACCCTGGCGGCTCCCACCTTCGTGAACCAGCGCATCGTCCTCTACTTCCAGACGGACGGTGGGGATTGCGTCGTGACCGTGGCGAACGCCTTCAACGTGGCCGGCAACACGATCGTCACCCTCAACGATGTGAACGACAGCGTCCAACTCGTCGGGGTCTACAACGGGTCCGCTCTCCGTTGGCGTCTCGCTGAGAACGACGGCTGCGCTCTCTCCTGATCTACCCACCTTTTCGCTAGAGGTTCACGATGTCCATCCGGTTCACCGCACGTCAGGTCTCGCAGCTTGTCTCGAACTTCCAGGCGCAGCTTGCGTCCACGACCGCTTCCTTCGGAGCGGCCCTCGTGGGCGTGGTCGACTCTGCCGGCTACTTCTCGGGAACCACCGTCGAGGCGGTTCTCGCCGAGTTGGGCATCGTCCGCCCCGACAACATCATCACCGACCCGGGGAACGCGGGGGCCATCGTCGTGACCCGCTCGGGCACCTGTGCGCTGGTGACCACCGGGGCCCAGACCCGCACCCTGGCCATCCCGACCTTCATCAACCAGATGGTCACCCTCTACTTCCAGACGGACGGCGGGGACTGCGTGGTGACGGTCGCTCAGGCGATCAACCAGGCCGGCAACACGGTCATCACCCTCAACGACGTGAACGACAGCATCCAGCTTGTCGCCGTCTACAACGGTACGGCCCTCCGTTGGCGCGTCGCGCAGAACGACGGCTGCACCCTCGCGTAGTCCCTCGTTGACTTGAAACTCGGGCCGGGATGGGACATCACCATCCCGGCCCGAGTTGTCTCAGGGCGGCGGGTACACTGTCATCATGTGGTGGGTCTACGTCATCCAGTCGCTCGAGCCGAGGTTCGGGAAGCGGGGTCGCCCCCTTCCTGGCTTCTACTACGTCGGATGCACCACCCTCGTCCCCCGTCGCCTGCGTCAGCACAACGGCGAGATTGTCGGCGGAGGCCGGTACACAGCGAAGCATCGCCCGTGGCAGCTTCGTGCCGTGTTCGGTCCCTACGCCAACCAGTCCGAGGCCCTGAAGGCCGAGCGAGCCCTGAAGCGGGGCAAGCGGGGTGCCGAACGCCCGAAGTGGTCCCCCTCGGACTCGCATTGGTGTCGAGGCTACCCCGGCACCATGCACCCCTGGGTCAGCGACCTCACCTGGAAGCCGCCAGAGGGGGCTGCACAAGTCCCCGATTCCGAGTAGAGTTCCCTCAACAGGAGTTCTCCATGACCCGCAACCTCACCGCCAGGCGTCGCGACCACCATAGTTTAGTGGTCGCCTGGACCACGCACTAGGTGAGGTAAGACCGGAGGAATTCCCCTCCGACCTCTCGGCCTCACCGAGAGGACTGGTCATGTTTTACGGTGATGAGAAGCGACGGGAGATGGCTCGTTCCATCCTTCCCTCGACGCGGCGGAAGTCCGCCCGGTACGAGCTTCGCGAGGTCAAGCAGCGGAACCGGCACCAGATCCGGCAGGCATTGCGGAAGGTGCTCCGCGACGAGGAGTTCGAGGCGGACGACGACGTCGACCTCTTCTACTACCCCGACGAGAAGATCAGCTACATCGTGTCGGAGCGTCGGGCGGCCGACAAGCTCGGGCACTTCGAGAAGTGGGCGGTCGAGATCACCAAGGACATCGAGGACCCCTCGACCCGCCTGTCGTACATGCGGTCGATCCTCCCCAAGGGGCTCATCGGGGAGCACGCCCTCACCCACCTTCGGGTCTACGAGGAGTTCCGCACCGACGAGTTCCGCTACGGCTTCCGTCTCCGGCCCGCCCTCACCCCCGAGGAGAAGAAGGCCGAGGAGAAGGCCGTGCGGGAGCGTCGCCACGCTCGTCGGGTCCGGCTCCTGCGGGAGATCGTGGAGACCGGCTGGGGACACCGCCTCCTCACCCGCTCCATGAGCCACAAGACCGTGACCTGGCCCGTCTGGCAGGAGCGCGTCCCCGCCCAGAAGTACGACGGGAACCTGCACCAGTACGTCACCGTCTACGAGGACCGCTACGTGGAGACCCCCGTCGGCCCCACCGAGGCCCGGAAGCTCACCGGCCTCGGCGACATCGAGGACTTCCTCCGCGACCTGTACCGGGCGTCCTCGGCTCCCTTCCTCGTCAAGGCCGACAAGCCCTACATCGAACGCCAGGTTCTCAACAACCGCTACTACTACGGCACCCGGGGCCACCTGCGACGGCACACCTACAACGTCGAGCGCATCGTCACGACCCGCCCCAACCCCGAGCGGCACGGCGAGTGGTTCGAGTCGATGAACCGGTTCATCGACATGTGGGAGGAGACGGGAGGCGATCCCGCCAAGGTTCACCGTTACGTGCAGAAGCGGGGTTTTAGCTCTGGCGGGTAGCATCCGCAGAGCCAGGAGGCCCAGATGAAGTTGACCAAGCTCGATGCCCGAATCCTCCACGCGGCCCTACACGCCATGATGGATGGAGATCGGGATCTGTGGGAAGAACTCGACGACAACGAACTCGACCGCGCTGCCGATCTACTCGACGAGTTGTCCTCTGAAATCGACATCGACGAGGACGAAGATGAGGATGACGAGTTCGAGGAGTCCGAAGACGCGTAGTAGGCAGCATGTCGCAGGAAGGCTGGCCTACTGGATTTCGGGTGATGGTCACGGGCCATCGCGATGTCCGTGGGCAACGGGCTGACGTGGTTCGCGGCACCCTCGAGCGCATCCTGACCAAGATGAAGGAGCGCAACCCAGAGGGCGTGGTCGCCATCAGCGGGATGGCCATCGGGACAGACATCGAGTTCGCCGAAGTCGCTCTGGAACTCGGCTGTCCTCTGGTGGCGGCCATCCCGACGGAAAACCAGCAGGAGCCCTGGCCTCGTGAAGCGAGGGATCGCTACCAGCAGGCCCTCGATCGCGCGAACATGACCGTGGGGGTGTGGCTGGACCCCCTGTACGCCACCACCCACATTGGAGCCCGCTTCCACGCACGCAACCGCTGGATGATCGACCACTCGACCGAGGGGGCTGCCATCGCCGTGTGGGACGGGCGGCAAGCTGGAGGCACCTGGGCCGCTGTGAAGGAGATCCTTCGACGTGGGCGGAAGGTGCTCGTCATCGACCCCCGCACGGGGGACCTCCGCATCGAGAAGCCCTCCGAGTCGCTCCGGGATCAGGCCAAAGGCACCTCGTTTGGGACGCCCTACGGTGTTGCCATCAAGAAGCGGCTCACAGCGGAAGGGGTCGAGGTCGAAGAAGGCTCCGCTCTCGACCTGTTCGCCGACGTGTATGCCCACGAACTCGCCTCCATCGGTGAGGCGATGAACCAGGCGATGATGACCACCCTTCTTGACACGTCCGACGACCCGGAGTAGGTTCTCAACATGTCACAGGCACTGCTCAAACGCACAACCACATCCCGCCGCACGTCGGTTGCGGGGCGTGGTCTCGTGTGCCTGTTGACCCGAACGTCGGGGACCACCCAACGTAGCTGATCTCGACTCCTTCCCTCGGGGAGGCTCGAGATCACCGTACTGGGTGGTCGTCTAATCGGCAGGACACTGGGTTTTGACCCCAGCAGTAGAGGTTCGAGTCCTCTCCGCCCAACCAACCCGACCTGCGGCCCCATACCTCGGGGTCGTAGCTCAAGTGGCAGAGCACCGTCCTTTTAAGTCGTGAGACGCGAGTTCGAACCTCGCCGACCCCACCATCAGTTCTTTGAAAATGCTGTAGTGTAGAAGGCGACATGGAGATAGCATGCCGACCTGTGTAAAGTGTTCAGCGGTGTTTCCTGGATGGGTCACTGTAGCCGGGAAGAAACGTTGCTTGAGCGCGCGGAAGTATTGCCTCGAATGCTCGCCGTTCGGAGTCAACAACCGGAAACCACTTCACATCCCGCCAGGTAACAAGACCCCCTGTGTAGAGTGCGGGCGATTGTGGACCTCCAAGCCGCAGCGGCGCACCGTTTTGGCTGGAGGACGTTGTAGCTCATGCACGACAAAAGCCAGACGCATAGCTCTGGGTGCGAAAGCTGTGGCCTACGCTGGAGGTTGTTGTGTGATCTGCGGATACCAACGCTGTGCGATGGCGTTTGACTTCCATCATCTACGAGACAAATCCTTCAACGTCTCCCAAGCCATCGCCAGAACTCGTTCTTGGGACGTCATTCGTGCTGAAATCGACAAGTGTGTTTTGCTGTGTGCGTGCTGTCATCGCGAACTTCATGCTGGTGTAGCTCAACTGCCGGAGCACTTGGTTCGTACCCAAGCGGCTGTGGGTTGAAATCCCACCACCAGCCCCATCCACGCCCACGTAGCACAGGGGTAGTGCAGCGCACTCGTAACGCGCAGGTCGTCGGTTCAAGTCCGACCGTGGGCTCCATCAACGCTGCCGTGGCTCAGTGGTAGAGCACCACCTTGGTAAGGTGGGGTCGTGGGTTCAAATCCCACCGGTAGCTCCAGTTTGCTCCTCAAGCATTGTCGGCGATGCAGCGGTTTTGTAAGCCGCAGAGCAGGGTTCGATTCCCTGGAGGAGCTTAGCTAAGACTTCGACCTCGATGGTTTGGCTATGCGCCCAGCATCTTAGCAAACCACCGAGGTGAAGCTGTGCCAACTTGCCGAAAATGTCTGACGGGGTTCCCCAACCTCGTGGTGGTTGGGGGAAAGCAAAGAAACGTGGGCAACCGCAAATTCTGTCTGCAATGCTCACCCTTCGGTCAACGCAATACCAGGGATCTCACACGACCCCGACGCCTTTGCGCCGCGTGTGGGGTTTCCAACTGCGTCAGGGCCAACAAGTTCTGTGCTGACTGCATTGCAATGGGCAAAAGCCTACACCGAATCACGGCTCCAGAGCATACCAAAGACCCACAGACTCTCAGAAGATACCTCCTCCGGACTCGCGGGCACGTTTGTCAGGGCTGTTCGCGCACGGAGTGGGAGGGACATCCGATCCCTCTGGAGACCGAGCACGTCGACGGTAACTCGGAGAACAACGCCGAGGAAAACCTCAAGTTGCTGTGCGCTAACTGCCACGCGCTTACGCCCACCTACAAGGCGAAAAACAGGGGTAAGGGCAGGCATGCACGTCGGGAGCGGTACGCCGAAGGGAAGTCCTACTAGGTCGTGGGTTCGATTCCCACCGGCGGCTCCACCCTTCAAACCGCGTAGAGGAGAGTCACGGAGACCCACGGTGGCTCACACGACTCTCAACCTCTCCCTCAACGACCTCCCCGAGCACAGCCGGACCATCCTTCGTCGAGGCTGGTGCCTCGACGAAGACCCCAACCACCTGTGGCTGGCGAAGGGTCAGTGGATGGACTCGAAGCACGACGAGATCCATGACCTACACGGCCCCGACATGGCGGAACTCGGCGACTACGAAGCGATGTTCACCGTGTTCCTCGACTCCCTCGGGCTGCCTGACGACATGAAGGCATCCCTCGTCAAGCTGTGGGCCGAGGATGAGAACAACGAGATACGGTGGTCCTAGAATTTGACATTCACGGCCCATGGACCATGACTGTCCCCCACAAGCGTGAGCATCTTGGGCTTCCAGTAGACCGCAATCGAGCCGTTGTCGACGGTGTCGATCAAGCGACCAGCTTCCTTGATAGAAGCAATGTCATCGTTGTCATCCCCGATGGAATAGCCTTCACCTGCGTTGTTGAGCACGTTGTACGCTTTGGCGACATCGCGATCCCATCCGTGCATCAAACGACGATCTGAGTGGATTCGCTGCAAGGTGTCCAACACATCCGAATCCAGATCAGATGACCCCAACACGTTGAGCAACGCGGACCGTGCAGAACCTTTGGGCAGGGTGGCTGCAAGTCGAATCGTCTTTGAACGAAGTGTCTCGGGCATGTGCGACCTCTCTCCCTTCAAACGGGATATAGGAGGACTATTTCAACTCGTGATCACGATCATCGGGTTCGCCTGGATGAGTTCGCGGAACCCGGCCTCGGTCACGTCGAACAGCAGGTCGCCGTTGCGGTTGAAGGCCCCGTAGCAGTCCGCCGCCTTCTTCGTCAGGCGGTGGATGCTCGCGAAGATGCCTGCGAGCTTGGTCGGGGCGGCGGGCTTGGGGGCCGCCACAGGCGCGGGGGTGGGCTTGGGAGTCGGGGCCACGATGGGGCGGACCAGGCGGTAGCCCTTGCCCTCCTTCTCGTATGCCTTCGCGAGAGCGTCCGCGAAGGTCTTCCCCTGGCTCTGACCGGCGGTGCCAATCTTCCCCCAGCGGACGGTCACGAGGCTCGTGCCGTTGCCCTCGATCTCCCAGAACTTCGAGGAGCGGCCCGAGTCGTTGTCGTAGTTCACGCCCCGGTACTCGAACCGGAGACGGAACCGGCGTCCAGCGGACTGCGACGAGCGAGCCTCACCGATGCTGTTCACGAGCGGGGTAGCCATCCGAACCTCCTGATACCCGTACTACGCGGAGAGGTCTGGCAACTGAACCTCGGAAGTGAGTTTCGGGAGCGAAACTCGTCTCGAAGAAAGAATGTGGGTTCGAGGCTGTGTTTGAAACTGGTCGGAAACCCATACCCGTTTCCAGGGAAAACCCCCGCAACGGATCGGAAATCCCTTCCGATCGCCCACCCAAAACCCACCCAAACCGTCGGCACAGGTTATACCTGTGCTTTCGACGAGTCCTCTGATGGAACGAGCCGAAACTCCCCTGACGTTAGGAATTGGCCTTTGCAGGAGGCACGAGGTGGACCACGTACCCAGCCTCGATCAGGGACAAGATCGTAGGCCCCGTCGAGGTTGTTAGGGCTTGTTGGGCCTCTGCAAGCTGCTTCCGCAGCTTCTCAATCTCGGCATGGCACGCTTCCAGTCGTGCGTCCTTGATGGGTTGGAAGATGGCGAGAGCACGGGCCTTGACCACTTCAGAGTCTGCGATTCCCACCTGTGGCCCGAAGGCTCGTTGGACGGCCGCGCCGATCTCTCCCTTGGAAGCGTGCCGGCCCTTCTCGATCTGTGCTTCGATGAAGGCGCGGGCGACGCTCACCTTTTGGGGAGACGAAGGCTGGTGGTTGGTTCTCGGTTGCGGATCCGAGAGACCCAAGGCTCTGCGGGTGGCTTCGTCGGGTTTCGGCACCTCGTCCTCCAGAGAGAACTACGCCAAACCCCGTCCCAACTGAACATGGGTCAGCGGGTCTTTCCGTCGCCCCTACGAATCTTCCGCTCGGCCACTCGAAGCGAGTGCAGGATCTTCTGGGTCTTGCTGTCGAGCTTCATGTTCCCCTTGAGGGTGATCTCCCCGGTGTCCTTGTCCTGGAGACGGCTCGTGAGTCCCGTGGCGTAGGGGACGAGGGCTTTCACGAGCTTCGGGTCGATGTGCTGGATCTGGATGTCCCAGATCATGTCGAAGAACACCCCCGCCGCGATGTGGATGGGGTTGCCGCCGTAGTGGGTGGCCTGGCGGTCCTTGAACAGCAGCAGCCCAGACCCGGTGCGAAGCTCCAACTCGAGGTAGGGCACCGCCATCGGCACCTCGGGCCGGTCGAACTCGGCCCGGAACGCGACCGCCAACCGGGCGTCGCCGAAGGTGACACGGGGCTTGTTGACCACCCCCCACCCGACGATGTGAACCCGCAGATCCCCCGCCTCGACGAGCCGAGAGATGGCCTCCTGCTCGATCTCCGTCATGGGGACGTAGATGCTGTTGGCGTTGCCGCCGCCAAACATGTTTTTGCGCTGGGTCATCCTCAACCTCTCACACCTCGACGTAGCACGCCCGAGGTCGTCCGTTCTTTTGTCCGATGACGAACCTTACCCGCTGACCCCGCACCGGAAGACGCCCACCTTCGATGTCCGCCCGGTGAAGGAAAAAGTCTTTACCTTGGGCGTCCCGGATGAACCCCCATCCCTGGGAGGCATCGAACGAGAGCACCTTCCCCTCGGTTCGGACAGGGGGTTGGAGTCGCCGGACAGACGTGGCTCGAGGGGCTTCCCCCGACGAATGAACCCCCACCTCGACCTCGACCAACTCGCCGAGAACGGGCGGGGGCTCATCCTCTTGCGTCCGATGAAACACCGACGCATGGAAGAACACTTGCCCTCCACCTGGCTCGATCGGCTCGCAGAAGCCGAAGAGCCTACCAGGTAGGTAGAGGGCGATCCTCATCACTGCCCTGCGAGGGTGCCGTCCAATGCCGTCAGGATCTCGGCCTTGGTGTCCGCCTCGGTCACGCTCAGATTGAGATCCGCCGCGAACTTCAGGAGTTCAGCCTTCTTCATCGAGGCGTTCCACTTGGGGGCCTCCTTCTCCTCGGCCTCCTTCTCCTCGGCCTCCTTCTCCTCGACGGGGGTCTCCTCGACCACAGGAGCGGCCGGAGCGATCTCCTCGACCACAGGAGCGACCTCCTCGACAGCCGGGGCGGCCTCCTCCACAGGGGCCTCCTCGACGGGGGCCTGCATGGGGTTCGGCGGTGGGGGCATCTTGCGACGGGGACGCTGGCTGAAATGACGTGGGACGCTCATGGTGACTCCTTAGGTGCTGGGTGTTTCGGGAGGCTTGGGCTTCTCATCGGTGTCGTCGTCGCCGTCGAACTTGTCGGCGGCAATCTCTGCCACCTTCAAGTACCGGTCCAACCAGGTCTGGCTACCGATGTAGCCTGCCTGGATGAACCCCTTCACGATGGTCATCGCGAACAGGAGCGACACGATACCTGCTTGGCTGACAACAGCGGCACCACCCTCGCTCTCGAGGATGGCCTTGAGCCAGTAGAGCCCCGCTCCCAGGAGGCCCGTCCAGGTCGCGTCCGCCGCCATGTAGGCGATGAACTTCTTGGAGTTCAGGTTGGACTTCAAGTCTGTGGGCTGCTTGGGCTTGGTCTTGGTCATCGTCCGGGCCTCCCGCCTTTGCCACCTCTCGGCCCAGATGTCCGGACCGGGATGCTTCTGACCTCGTTCTTCTGGATGTTGTCCATGAACTTCTGGTCGTCCATCACGAGCGAGGAGATACGGGGGTTCTCCTCAAGGAGCTTCGTGAGACGTTCCTGTTCTTCGGGCAACAACGTTGGGAAGAGTCGCCGGAAATCATCCCGAGCCCGCCGCGACGTTCGCAGGGCGTAGAGGATGACATCATCGTTGAGCACAAGCGGATTGGTGGGGTCCGGGGTGTAAACCCACCTTGACCCACCAGGGCAATCGTCCAGCACGTTGAGGGTACCCTCAACGCCCTTCAGTCCGACCTCATGGTTGAACGTCCAGTACGACATGCCGACTCCACCGAGCGGCTGTCATAGGGCGATTACCGTGGCTGGGAGGTCGTCCCGGACTTCGGAGCGGGGATCAGAGTCGCCTCGTCCTCCACGCCGTTCGGCCCATGTGCCTTCGGGCGTCGGAGACGAGGAGGCGGGTCCTCCGCGTCGTTCACGCGAGTGACGGTCACCTCATCGACTTGAGGCTTCACGTTCTTCTTGTGGGCCTCGAGGTACTCGTAGATGGCCCGACGCTGACGCCCGAGATGCGAGATGTCCACCCCCATCTCGGCCGCCTCCGCCCGAAGCTCGTCGAGGTAGGGCAGGTCCGACTTGTGGGTCGTCTGAACCATCGGCGTGTCTCGACGAGTGCGCGGAGCCTCTTCCTCCTCTGCCTCGTCCTCGCCGTAGGACACCCGAACCACCACGTTGCCGTCGTACCGGATGACGAGGGTGGCCTCGCCCCGCTTCTTGAGCGACTGCATGATGCTCGTCGCAACGAGCTTCGCAACCGTGCTGTTTTGGAGCCGGTCGTTGGTCTGGTCGATGATCTTGACCAGGTCCTTGATGGTCTTCGGGGCCTGCTCCGGTTCGCCTGCCACCTGGAACAGGGAGAGAACCTCGTCGGCCAGTTCTCGTGAGAGCGGGCTCTCGTAGGGTTTGGGCTGTTTTCCCATAGAACGGGCTCCAGGTGCTCACATCTTCTTACGCGGACGAGGGCTGTCTTGACCCCCCTTGCCGTAAGTTCCGATCTGGACAGCCGAACGCGG
>Ga0194119_10000600_pt1 | contig 68540 bp, 74 predicted proteins | sample TA2MahC100mmetaG_FD_148620 | JGI IMG/M metagenome (GOLD analysis project Ga0194119, IMG submission 148620) | Freshwater microbial communities from Lake Tanganyika, Tanzania - TA2015018 Mahale Deep Cast 100m | ecosystem: Environmental > Aquatic > Freshwater > Lake | place: Tanzania: Lake... | reverse complement strand
GCCAGGGCCACCGTCTCGAACATCTTGAAGAACGCCCGGGTGTTGTCCGCGATCATCGTGACAACGTTCTGGCCGCCGACGTAGGTGGCTGGCTGGTAGCTGGTCCAGTTGTCGTTGGAGCCGAACGCGGGCCCAAAGGTAGAGCCCGTCAACGGGGTGTACCGCTCGCTGGGGAAAAGCAGGAACCCACAGGAGGCGTTCCCGTTGCTCACCTCAACCACAAACTCGCCCTCGGTCGAGGTGATGTAGGTCACCCACAGACCACCCCGCCACTTGGTCTGACGCAGCGTCGGACCTGCGGTGACCGGGAGCCGTAGCCCCGAGTACATCAGTTCAACGTCAGCGTCCGTGTTGCCGGTAATCGAAGCCATCACCCACCCCAATTCGGAGCTTTGGAGAGATGGCCCTTTGCAACAGCCACCTTCAAGGTTTTCTTCAGCAGGGTGACATCACGAACGGATCCGCCATACACCCGCACCCACGAACCCCCCGCGCGCTGAAAGACACGGGAGATCAAGTCCAACTCCTCCGGGGAGGGAGCCACCTTGGCATCCGAGAAGCTCGAGGAGAGGATCTCCTTGAGAAGCCGGTGGTGTGCCCGTAGTGGTGTGGAGGGAGCGCCCATGCCTACCTCCGGCCCCAGGGGTTTCCAAGACCGCCCAGACCTCCCGGGCCTCGTCCACCGCCGCCACCGTTGCGACCGAACCCGAGCTTCTTGGGCACCTGGCGGTCAGGGCTCGAGCCCGTCTGGAACGCCTTCCTACGGGCCTGCATCATGGCCCGTTGGGCCACCCGCTGCACGTTCTGGGGAACGCCCGGCCTGGGAGCGTAACCCCCCATGGCGATCACCTTGCCGACGTGCTGGGACGCCTTCCAGACCATCCGGACCAAGGCGTCGGCCAAGTCGTCGTGCTTTCCCGCAACCTTGGGTGCCTGCACGATGGTCACGTACTTCGACTTGTACTCGGCCTGAAGCTCCAGCAACTGCGCGATGTACTCACAATGCGAAGCCCCATCCGGGATGGGCCAGTCGTAGAGCATGAGTCGCTTGTCGAACATCATGTCCTTGAAGTTCTGGTACATCTGGCTGGTCAGAATCGGGGTGTGGTGTACCGACTCGAACTGGCTCAAGCCCTTGGCTTGGAGCGCCTGCTCCATCGGGATGCCGGCCCACTGGTCGAAGATCCCTTCGGTGATGTGGAACCGACTGGCGTGGTCCGCAATCCAGTCCGCGACCTCCTGGAAGTCGAGCCTCTCGTAGCTGGCGAAGTCGCCCTCACCCGCCTTGATCGAGTCCACCAGGTCCACGACGATGCGGCCCTGCTCGTCGTTGTGGCCGATGGCGATGGCGGTGGCGTCACCCACGAGCGCGATGTCCACCCCTGCGAAGTGGGGCATCCGGGCGGGAGCCCGGGTACGCGGCTTGAGGTCCGGGTTGACGCAGGCCAGCAGATCCTTTTCGCCGTCCAGCCACCCACGAGTGCGGTCCGAGAACTCGGCCCCGAACTCGGTGAAGAACGTCCGGGAGTCCTTGACGAACTCGGACTCGAAGAACTCCGCCGGGATGGTGGGATTCACTTCCCAGGTGGCGGCCTGGAAGGACAGGCGATTGTCCCCGACCGCCCCACCTCGGAACCCGTCGCCGAAAAGCTGGTAGAACACGCCCTGCTTGCCCAAGGGCGAGGAGATGGCGATGATCTTCGCTTCGACGGCCCCGATGGCCTTGCGGCGATCCCGGGGATCCTTGGGGGAGAAGGTCGCGGTAGACGGCACGACGGCCGAGTAGACTGCATCCGCCGACGACTGGCCATTGTCGGTGAAGTGGGCCATTTCGTCGAAGATGACGACGATGTTACCCGGACCACGAGAGCCCTTGGCGACCGAGGACCGGAACGTGACCTTGATGGTGGCCTTGGCGGTCGGGTCGTTCTGGTAGCTGCCGTACCGCTCGATGTCCTTGGGGGTCTGGAACCGGGCGTAGGTCTGCGTGTTGTTCGCGGTGTAGGGCGCGAAGAAGGAACAGTTTCCCGTGGCAATGTTCCCCGCAAGCACGAAATCCCCGTGGCCCTCTACAGTTGCACAGAACACCTCTTCGACCCGGTCCGTGGGCTCCACGGACTTGACAGTCCAGGAAAGAACCTGACGACGAACGTCGTCCCCTCCAAGGGCGCGGAAGGCTTCCCGGTGAGACGGGAGGATGAAGAACGACTCGTCCAGAGTTCCACGCATCAGCTTGAGCCGAAATAGCCGGAACGACTTCCCCGTGATGTTCGAGACCTTATCCTCGGCCCGGATGTCATAGGTTCCGATGCCGAGCAAGATACACACGTCACGGAAGAACTCAACATTCTTCCGATCGACGCTCGCGATCTCGACCCCGCTACTCGATGAGCATCCGTCCGCCGCGAAGTACCCCATCGCCCAACCGAGTAGGTACGCCTTGTTCTCCGTGATCGGAGGGATGTCACGGAAGAAGTTCGGGAGGGCAGCCACCTCCACGGAACACTCACCCCTTCCACTATCTGGCTGCTCCGCACGCACGTCCCCGCGCCGCTTTGGGCACATGGAGAAGTACGGGAGCAGGTTTGCGTCCTTCTCACCGTACAGATGCGCCACTGTCGCGTTGCGACTCCCAGCGGTGGTACAGCCGTCCCCAAACACGAACCCATGTGCCACACCGAACGGGGACGGATCGATCCGTCCCTTGTAGCTCTTCCCGAACGTCGCCTGGAGGTGGTGCTTACCGGGTCGCAGTTCCGTCGTGAGGAACTCCCGGAACCCCTGTCCACGATGTGCCTTTCGTGCATCGCGGGCGAACCACCGATGGTTCGCCGTAGTGTAGATGACCTTCTCGATACCCTGTCGTTGGAGGGTCAGCCTGAGGAGCGGCTGCACCCCGAAAGACCGAATCGGGGCCGCCACCCACGTACCGTCACGGGTGAGGATCGTCGGGTTCGTGCCGACAAGAGACCCGATGGGCTTGACCCCCTGGTCAGTGACAATCTCCGTCTCGGGGGCGAAACAGCCTCGGAAGTAGCCGGACACCTTCTGGTAGAGAATGCCCGCCTGGTCCTTGTCCGTCGCGAACGAGATTAGCTGGATGTTCTCGCTCGGCGGCACGCCGTAGTAGGTCTGGGGGTCACCCTTGGAGAGGAGCCGGTACGTCTCGTAGGCCGCGATGCACGACGACATCTCGGTCTTGCCGGAACGACGGCCGACGGACAGCACCATCTCGCGTCGCTCTTGGCCCGGGATGACCGTCCCGATGTTGCAGCGACCCTCAGCGAACTGCTTCGCCAGGTACTGCGCCTCGGTCATCACCTTGGGGTTCTGACGACGCCAATCCGTGATGACGACCCGGTATTTGTAGTACCCATCCACATCCACCAGGTCCGGGCTGTAGTTCGGGTGGGTCTGTGGAACGGGGGTGTCGAGCGGGAACCCATGCGGGTTGGTGTCGAGGGGAACCCCGTAGTACGCCTTGAGGATCACCCGCTGGACAGGGAACAAGGCCATGTTGAGGCCCCAAGGGGCCTCGATGAACGTGATGAGATCCACCACGGCACGGCCGGTCGCGGCATTCGCCCGACCAGCCCCCATCGCGATGGATGCAAGTCCAGCGGCCACTAGCCCTCCGACATCCGCTTGGTGGCTTCCTTCTGCCAGTCCTCATCGAGACGCTTGGAGAGGTTGGCGAACACCGTTTCGATCATCTCGGGGCGGGTGCCCGCTCCGTTGAGGGCTTCGCGGAACGTCTCCATGATGTAGGTGAACAGCCGCCGGAACGCGGGGCTTTCCATGTCCACCGCACCGACGGACATGATCTCCTTCCGCTTGAGGTAGGAGTCGCCGACCGCCTTCAGGGCGTTGATGCGTCGCATCGAAATCTGCGAAGTCGGATTCCCCGTGCGCTCCGCCTCACGCCGCTCGAACGACAGAGAAGCCGCCTCCTCGGCCAAGCCCTCCATCACCCGGTCGAGCACATCTCCCGACTCGGGGTTCTGGCGGATGGTGTCGAGGAGATCGTCTCCCTCGACGTGGATCTCCTTGGCGCGGATCTGCTCCGCCACGCGGTCGTTGGCGGGAGCCAGGTCGGGCTTCTTCTTGCGTCCAGGACGGCCGGACATCACGATCGGGTCGCCGTTGCCGCCGATGACGATCTGGTCAGAGTCGGCCACATCGGCCGGAGCCTTGAACCGAGTCTTGCCGAACTCGTCGATGACCTGCACCCGCGTCGTACCCGAAGGGAGCGATGCGAGGATGCTGGCGTTGGTCTGTGCGGACTTTGGGGTAGGCATGTGGCCCCCTACGACAAGATTTCGGGAGGTCCGATGAAGGGCTCACCGCTGGAGAGCGAGCCATCCGTCGGAGACAGCGTGTAGTTGGCGATCGATCCCGCGTAGATGTCCTCGAACCGAAGCTCATTCCCCATGGGACCAAACGGCCCCGTGATGGTGACGACCGACAGAGCGGCCGAGGCACTGAACTCGGGAAGGGCGGAGATGGCCGCAGCCAACGCGGTCGCGGTCAAAGCCGTTGTGCCGCCGGGAGTGAAGTCCACGTTCGACGTGATGGTGTAGGGTCCGAGGTAGAGCGTGGCCTGTGCCGTGAAGGTGTTGTTCCCGACCGTGACCGTACCGGTCGAAGCAACGGGGACCTTCGGCGTCGTGCTCTTGAGCAGACCCTGGTAGGTGTGGACCCCAGGCGTCGAGTCGTCCGGCGACCACGAGGGTGCCCCCGTCCGAGGGACCTCGGAGAGAAGCTGCTTCTGGAACCCAGTACGAACCTTCACGGGGTTGTTCCCACGGCTGGGATCCCCCGCATTCTCGATGTTCGCTACCAGGATCTTGAACTTCGGCGGTGCCGTGATGAGCCTAGCCATGTCGCGGCCTCCCACTCAGGAGGCAGATAGGCTCCCTATTGAGGCAAGCCAGCGGTTTGCGACCCGCGTTTTCACCGCGTCCGGAGCTTTCGGCACTTCGTGGTGGCCTTGTGGGACTCCGGGCTCGTCGGTCTGGGCGGTCTCCACCACGTACCGGGACAGGGTGGAGAACTCACCCGAACCGGGGGTGTCATCCACGATCTCGGTGACCGTCGGGGGAGAAGCATCGACCTGCTTCTTCACCTTCCGGGGGGACTCGGCCAGTTCGTCGGCCTTGAGCGCACCCTTCGCCACCTCGGGGCTGTTCGTGATGGCCCCGGACTGAGCGAACTCCCGCACCTCTCGAGCACGCGGCTTGTCGAAGAAGTGCCCCTCCGCCGACATGTCCGCTTCACCATCTCCGTCGAGATGGTCCAGCCCCGGAGTCGCCCGACGCTCGAACGACGCGAGCCGACCCACGTCCAGGTTCTTCGGGAGGACGTTGGCGGGAGGCTTCCCACCCCAGAACTTCTTCAGGCGGTCCACAGCATCCTGGATGGCGGACTGCTTGTTGTCGTGGAGCGTGGAGTGCTCCGCCCGCCACTTGTTGCCACCTGTGCCGATGATGTAGTTCGCCAGGTGGGCGGCATTCGCCTCGAAGATGATGTCGCCGAACTCCGAGAGGTCCGACGGGTCGACCACGACGAACACGGTGTCCAAGACCTTGGCAGTCTTGTTCAACACGCCGTCTGTACGGAGCCGCTGTTGCAGCAGGTACATGTTCGTCTCGTGGTCGTTGGCGATGGCCATGAGGTAGTCGTCCAACCCCAAGGACATGGCCCCGGCTTCCTTGATGTGGTCGTAGACCCGCTTGGCGGCGGACTGGAAGTCCGACTCGGCCATGAGAGCCCTCTTGTAGGGACTCTCCTGCACGCTCCAGCGTTCCACCCACGCCTGGGTCACAGGGAAGTGATCGACGGCATCGACGACGGTGGGACCGAACCGAGCCACCATCTTCTCCGCCAGCGTATCGATCTCCTCAACGACCCCTTGGTACAGCCGCTCGAACAGGAGATGGTCCCCGTAGAAGGGGTTCCCCTGGACCTGCCAGTGCGCCGTCCAGTGGCTCCAGTAGAGGGCGTGAAGGAGCCCGAAGAACTCCTTCAGGATGGCTCGCACCTCGGGGTGCTCCGCGTGGGCGGCCGGGTAACGACGGCCCAGTCGGCTTGCGGGGGTCATTCCAACTCCATCCCGCCGAAGAACACGTCCGCGACTTCCTCGTCCGACGGGGCGTCCTCGAGCACCAGGTCGTCCAGTTCGCCTTCCTCACCCAGTCCGAACTCGGAGGGGTCGTAGGTGTTGAACATGGCCGCCGTGTTCTCGGCGTCCGTCCCGTTGGCGAGCCGAAGGGCTTCCTTCTGGTACGCCTTGGGGTTCTCCACCACCTCGGCTATCGAGGCGACGAGCCGCTTGTTGTAGGTCGAGCACACCGGGGTGCCGTCCGCCTTGGCGACACGGTGGATGCACGAGCCACAGCGGTCCATCTGCATGACCGTGGGGATCTGGTTCGCCCGATGCCGGAGCGCACCCTTCTCACAGCCAGCCGTGCCTGTCTTGGAGGCGTAGGCTTCCGCGTCCACGTAGACCTGGCCCGACAGACCCTCGTGCTTCGCCCGGAGGGACCGGATGGCGGAGGATGCCGCCGTCCGCACCGAGGAGGCGAAACGTCCCTCGAGGAGCTTGTCCAAGTCCCGGCCCGCGAAGCCCTCGGACATCTGCTGACGAGCCCACCGGAGCAACCGATCGGCCTCCCGGAAACCAGGTCCCGGAGCGACCTTGGGTCCCTCGTTGGCAGCCCGCTCGAAGTGAACCCCCTCGTAGTCCTTCGGGGTGGTCATCACCTCTTCCAGTGCCCCCGTGCGGGCAAGCACAGGGTCGAGGAGCTTCGAGGCGAGCGGAATCTCGTCCGACGCGAGGAGCTTGCGGATGAAGTTCTTGAGGACCGAGCCGCGAAGCCCACGGTCGATGGCCTGCGTGACCTTCGCCACCTTGGCCCGAACCGAGGCTTCCTTCTTGCCCTCACGCGAGGCCGCACGAGTGCGTCGAGCCACTTCCGCCGACACGACCTCACTGGCCTTCTTGTTCTTGTCCTCGGCCGCCACCAACAGCGACCAAGCCTCCGTGGCGGACACCTCGGGGACACGAAGGTCGTTGAGCATCCCGGAGTAGGCCGCCGTCTTGGCCCGACCCGCGAGAGCCGCAGCCACCCGGAGAACCTCACGGGGTTCCGCCGACGACTGGACCAACCGGTCCGCCGCCTGACGAGGGAGGATGCCGTCCCGAACCCAACGTCCCAGCGTGTGGACGAGCTTCTGGTGAGCCTGAAGCCGACGACGCTCCGCCAGGTCGATGGGGGAGGGCTGGTGTACCTGGCGAAGCTGGGCCCACGCATCCGAGGCGGTCACATCCTGGACGCGGACATCGTTCGCCAGTCCCGAGTAGGCCGCTGCCGCACGAGGGGTGCGCTCGGCGAGGGCGTTCTTGGACTTGATGTACGGGTCGAGGATTTCGCCAGCCAGACCACGATCCGAGGCTTCGAATGTGCGGAGGATGGCGGCGACCAGGGCCTTGCCCTGCAGTCCCCGGTCGATGGCCGCCCGGATGGATGCCGCCTTCTGTTCGATGGCCGCGATCCGCTTCCCTTCCCGAGAGGCGGCCTTCTCACGCCGAGCCATCTCGCGCTCGATGAGTTCGGTGGCCTGCTTGGAGCGGTCCTCGGCGGAAGCGAGTGCTTGCCAGGCTTCCTCGCGGGTGGCCTCGTAGCCCATCTTGCCCGCGTTCTGGCCGCCCTTGTAGTCGGCGACCTTGACGGCCGAGATCAGACGGGCCGCTGCCTTCAGGATGTCGGGACCAGCGGCCTGGGACGAAGCCAGACGCTCCGCGTCCTGGGCGGTGAGCATCCCCTTGGACTTCCACCGGGCCACATGGCCGAGAGCTTCCTTGCGGGTCGTCTCGAGGATGCGGGTCTGGGTGGAGGTGGCAGCGAGGGCCTTGCGGGCGTCCTCCAGGCTCACCTGGTCCGCCGCGACAGGCTGGATGGGCCGAACGTCGCCGACCGCCTGGAGGCCCACAGGAGCCATACGGAACGCCTTGCGGAGGGCCTCCTTGGGGGTCGTGTTGGAGGCCACCTTGCGGCCCGAGGCTTCGAGGACCGGCTGGTACGTCTCGACCGCCTCCTCCCACGGCACCGTCGTCACGATCTGCTTCTTGAACATGGCGCAGGAGCCGTTCTGTGCATGGACACAGCCGCCACACGCCTTCTTCTTGACCAGGTACGTGGCCTGTGCCGCGTGCTTCCGCACGGGCTCGTTCCACTTCCCAGAAGCGCAGCCCGGGTAGTTCGCCGCCCGGATGAACACGCGACCGATGAGGCCCGCGTCGTCCTTGATCTTCGCCATCCCCTCTCGAGCGAGGTGGGCGTGCTCGCCGAGCCGCTGGGCAACCTCGGAGGCCACATCCGCGAAGGTGGCTCCGGCGGTGACCTTGCGAGAGGCCGAACGCAGAGACTCGTCGATGATCGCCTGTGAGAGTGCCCCACCCTCCGCATCGGCGGTCAGGCTGGACTCGTACACCGCCTGTTCACGGTCCACGTTCGGGAGCAGCGAGATGCCGTCCGTGCGGCGGTGGGCTCCCCACGCTTGCTCCAACTCGGGGATGCCATTGTCCACCGGGTTGTCTGGGAGGCGCTCGGGGTCCTGCTCGGCCAACTCCAACCAGGAAAGGTCCGTCAGGCCCGCTTCACGGGTCATCTCGCCGAGGTCGCCCATGCCGCCGAACACCACCGAGTCCTCACCGAGTTCCTCACCGGCCTCGATGACAATCCCGTCTGGCAGCGACGGGGGAGACTTGGGGTCGCTCAAGACCTCATGGTCGAGCACACCCATCCCCTTCCCCAGGTCTGGGTAGGTGTCGAGCATCCAGTTCAACCCGTCCGTGTTGGTGAATAGGTCGTCGGGAAGGTGGGTTTCACCCAGCACGTCGAGTTCTTGTGCCTTGCGCTTGCTCACGGGGTGCTCCCCTTCAGATGACGGTTGGCAACGGAGGCGGCGAGGAGGGGCCACGAGGACTGGGCGGCTTTCTTCCCCCGAGGCTTGGGCTTCTGTGCTGCCACTGGACCTTCGGGTTCGGCGGACTCGTGCTCCGCGTCCATCTCGGACTGTTCCTCCTCGGCCCAGCCCTCTGGGTCCCGTTGAATCTCCTCGGCGTCCTGAAGGATCTCCTGGACCTCCTCGCGCTCACGAGGACCACCATCCGTAGCCTCGGGATGCCAGTGGGGTGCCTTCAGTTCGTCGTAGAGCGTGTCGGACAGCGCGGACAGCGCCTCGACCACGTTCATGTAGGCCCGCCGCATGTCCGGGATCTTCTGGATGTACCCCTTGCCGCCGAGGCTGCCATCCGGGGAGATGTCCGCGGACTTCACCTTCGCGAAGGTGTTCTGGGCGGACAGGGCGTGCCCCATCGCCATCAGAGTGGCCCGAAGGGTGAGCGAGAGTGGCTTCAGGAACTTCGGGCGGAACTTGAAGTCCTCGCCGATATCCCGTTGCGAAGGGCCCGGAGTGCCCCATGCCCACTCGTTCTTGTCTCCCGCACGGTCCTTGATGAAACGGACCTCACCCGCCGTCTTCGTCCGGGTGGAAGAAGCCGTGCGGGAGATGTACGCCTCAGCTACGCGCTTGGGGTTGGGAACGGACAAAGGACGCTCCTCCTCTCCCCGAGCGGCGGCTATAAGGACTCCACCGAAGGCCGCTCACACCTTCAGGGGAGAGCCGTTCTCCGCAAACAGGCGCTCGATGACGAAGTCGCCTCCGTCCTTGCGGACCTTCCACAAGTCCTTCGTGGCCTTGTGGACGAGCGTGTCGGAGCCGAACCGAAGGAACTCGGACAGGTCACCGAGGCTGGCCACCCGGATCTTGTCGGCCATGGCAGCCGTGGTCGTGCGGACACGACCCGCTGCAAGCCGGAGGTGCTCCGCGTGGATGGCTCGGGTCTTCCCGTCGGACCACTTGGCGAACACGACCCCGTTGTGGGACGTGATCTGGCCCGAGGCGGACTTCACAGCCACGACCACGCCAGACTCGTTCGGGGCCGGAGGGTCGTCGTAGGCAAGAACCGAGCCCGCGTTCGCGATGAACTGGACCCGGGTGCCCGCTTCCACGGGGAGCGTGAGAGCGGCCTTGGCTCGAGCGGAGTCCGTCAACTCCCGCACGGAGTTGAACGCCCCTTCGTTGAGGTCGCGACCCGAGATCCGTCGCTCCACGGCAGCATCCACACGCTGGGATTCGGCCTCCTCCTCCCTCTCGGTGGCGGTGAGGTAGCTCCCGGCGAAGTCGAGGCTCTCGTCCCCAGCGTAGGCCGTCTTGGTGAGTTCGTCCCAGAAATCAGCGTGCTTGGACATGGTCAATCCCAGATGTAGGTGGAGTCGAGGTGGTCGTGGAGGTCCGAGATCAGTTTCTTCAGGCCCTTGGCGAACTGCTGAAGTTTCTTGTCCTCCCGGAGCATCGGCTCCGCCTGGACGGCGGACATCAGACCGTAGACTTTGTCGCTCGCCTCGTAGAAGGGCGACCGTAGGGCCAACGTCCGGGGCTTGGACGCGGCGAGACGGGAAGCCTCCGGACGAGGCGGCCGACCCTGCTCCTCGAGCAGTTGGTTCTGGAGCTTCCGCATCACGTCCGTGCCCCCAGCAAGAGGCTCCTCGTACCCATGCTCGATCTCCACGGGGTAGATGCCGTTCCCGTCTGGGTTGCCCGCGTAGTTCGCCAAGAAGCGAGCGGCGACACGTTGTGTAGGGTTGCTCATGGCGACCTCACATCTGCCGGAGGATGGTGTAGAAAACGGTGCCGGTCACCGGGGCTGAAAACGTGACTGTGAACCCCGAGGTGGTCTTGGCGGTCACGTTGGCAACCACCCCTGCAGTTGGCACGTCCACCGCCACCGCGTAGGAGGTATTCGGCTGCAACCGGGTGAAGGTCACGCTGTCGGAGCCCGCAGCCACAAGGGCCGACGAACGCACCAGGCTGGTTTCGGACACCACGGCGGTGACCCCCGACCCGGCCAGCGTCCCGCGAGCACAGTTGATGAACCGGGCGACCACCGTGTCCTCGACCAGCAGGTTGCCCATCACACAGCCGACCGCCGTGAACGTTCGGTCGCCGTTGTGGGTGATGTCCTTCACGCTGGGGCAGTTGAAGAGGGTGGTCGAACCCTCCCCGATGAGGTTGATGAGCAGGTTCCCGACCCGGCTGGTCGAACCGATACTCCAGGCGGACGTGAGGATGGAGGGCTGGTCGTTGCCCGTGTCGTAGGCGACCTGGAAGTCGTTGACCCAGCCCACGCCTTCCACCACGAACGAGGCCGTCTGGTTGAGGATGACCTCCGAGGTCGACGACGACCCGAGCCAGGTCCCACCGGAGACCCGGACGTTGTTGACGGTCTCGGTGACGATCTGACGGGTGCCCACACCCGTCGCCAGCAAGATGCAGTCGAGGATCTCCACCCCCTCGAGGGCCACCTCGGAGTCGAGGCCCCCGCCTCCCGTGAGGGTGGCCCCCGAGACGGTCAGGCCACCTGGAGGCACGGTCGTCGCCGACAGCGTGATGGCGTTGCCTCCCGCACCCGGGGTGACGGCTTTAAGGGTGACCACGCTGCTCAACGCGGTGGCGGTGACGAGCGTGTCGAACGAGTTGGCGGTGTCGGTGATGGCTGCCGCGATCTCGGCCGCCAGGGCTGCAGTTGTCCCGAGGGATGCGTTGAAGTTGTTCGAGCCCGGAGTACGGGCTGCGGCCACACCCGTCAGGGGAGTGCCGTTGATGTTCACCACGTCGCCGGCAGCGAGAGGTGCCGTCACTACGGTGACGGTCCCCGTTGCGAACGTATTGGACCCATCGACGAAGATGCACTCCTCGCCGGCGTCGGTGTTCTCGATGGTGAGGTTCTGAAGCCGGACGAACCGGGGGACATCATCCGCATCCTCGGTGATGTGGATGGTCGGACCCGCTGCGCTGTTCGTGATCTTCACGTACCCAAGGCCGAAGAGCACCACATCCTTCGAGAGAACGATGTCCTCGGTGTACTCCCCCGACGCGATCACAACGACCGCCGGGGTGGTGGTGATCTCGTCGATGGCGTCCTGGATGGTGGTGAACTGGGCCCCGCCCCCTGAAGGACCCACGATGGACACGCTCGGGATGCTCTGGAGCCCCATCAAGTCGGCCAGTCGAACGCCCGTGGGGAAGCTGGGGTCGATGAACTTCAGTTCGCCCGCCGTGGTGTCACGCGAGATCGTCCGAGTCCCGGCTGCACCAGGCTCGATCTGAAGAACGTCGGTCTTGAAGGGGGGCTGAGCCACGTTCTACCTCGCTAGTCCGGCATGGAGTATGAGTGCCAAGAGGGGGTCTTGCCGACGCGCTCACGCACCTTCTCGTCCACGAACTTGGATACGGCGTAGGGGGTCTTGAGCCGCTCGATCTCCGACCGGAACTCGCGAACCACCTGGAGGGCCATCTGGTAGGGCTTCTTGGCGCGCTCCACCAGGATGAGGCCATCGTAGGTCTGGTTGTAGGGCGGGTCGGTGGGCTGCGTGCGAAGGGAGAACCCCCGCTCGAAGTTGAAGATCAGACCCCCGGAACCCCGCTCGTCTCGAGCTTCACGGTGCGTGAGGATCTTGAGCAGGTAGGGCTGAAGCTCGGGCTTCTGATGGGCCAGGCGGATGATGTGGTCGCGAAGGTTCATGGCTGGCCTCAGACGAACACGTCGTAGCCGACGGTCCCAGTGAAGGTGATGCCCGTCTCGATGGTGAACCCCGTGGTGAGCTTGGAGGTGACCCGCACGGGGATGAAATCAGAGGGGGACAGATGCACCCGGTAGTTCGTGTTCGACATCGGGGTCGAGAACGTGATCGACACCGAGGTGGCGGAGACGAACGTGGCAGTGCCGTTCACGGCGGAAGTGAGGGACAAGATCGTCTCCACCTGGGCCATCGAGCCCTGAATGTCGTCCACCACGGACTGCGGCAGACGAGTCATGGTGTCCATGATGAGCCCGAACGGGGAGCGGATGTCCCGAACGCTCGTCACCCCGGAAAGGTCGACGACCACCGTGTACCGGTACTGCTGTTGTCCGGTGCCGGAGGTGTACGTGGACTCGAATGCGATGCGGGTTCCGGCCATTGGTCACCACACCCCTGTCGTCTCGTAGTGGTGAGCCTCGAACCACGCGGCGAGGCGGACCAGGGCATCCCGGTCAGACGACCACACGGTGACCGAATCGAACCCCTCCGTGACCCCAAGGTCCGGGATGGTTTCGACGGAACCGATCTTGAGCTTCGCGTCCCGGAACCCCCGCAGTACGTTCGGTAGCCCCCGAACTTCCTTGCCGACGTAGTAGATGGTCAGGCGATGCTCTGGACGAGCTTCGGCCTCGAGCCACCTCTTTGCAAGGTTGCGGGCCATGACGATGCGGCGTTCTGACGGGGCACTGCCCATGAGGTGTCCTCACTTGGGCCGCGTCATAGGACGATCAACGGGAGCCGTTCACATCAGGACGCGGCACATTTTCATGCCCCACACCGGCCTCTGAACTTCCCGAAGGATGTTGAGGTTGCGGGAGATGAGGTCGAACAGCAAGACGTGGGGCTCGAGTCCGTCCTGTCCTTTCAGCTTCGACAGCGACCGGATGAACCGATGCCGGACGAACCCCTGGGAGACATTGAGTTGTTTCGCGACTTCCGACTGACAGGTGGTCTGCTGCATCAGGAGCATGATCTTCACGTCGATCGGGTCGTCGAGGAAGGGGGTGACATCTCGTTCCACGTCTTCGGGCGAGAGGTCCGGCAGCGAGAGGAGGAAGTGAATCCGTGCGGCGGCTCGTTGGAGCCGGTAGCACACGGTCGGCTGGCTGACCCCGAAGATGGCCGCGATGTCGGTTTGCTTGATCGACCGGAAGTAGTACAGGTCGATGAAATCCGCTTCTCGGGGAGGAAGTTGGTCCATCACCGACCGAACTCGTTCGATCTGATGGGTCCCCTCTTCGGTCAGACCCTCGCTCACGACGGCATCCATGAAGGCCATGCCGTCCTCGACGGAGAACCGGGACTCCAGTTCTGAGGACTCGATCAGCTTGTGGCCGCCCCACCATCCGCTCATGGCTCGTCCTCCGTAACGGGGGTGAGAAACACCCGAGGCACGGGTGCGATCAGGTCTAGGGAGCGTAGCAGGAACCGCACCCGAGCGTTGTCGCCATCTATCTGAACTACCTCACCATCCAGATGGCTGTAAACCCCCTCCGTGACCGTGACTCGCATACCCTCGACGAGATCCGAGGAAACCTGCTGTGCAAGTTGGGCCCTCATCTCTACGATGCGGGCTTCGGGAATCACGCTCAACGCCCGCATTCCGTTGGGCGTTTTGACGGAGAGCACCTTCCGCACGTATTGGGTGCTCTCCAGCCCGAAGTATGTCATCTCGGGGAGCCCGGTCGCGACGAAGGCGTAGCCCTCCATCAAGGCCACGGTGATCCTTCGCCCTCCATTCTGGTACGACACGGAAGGGATGAAGATGGCGAGTTGGTTGTCCGCTCGGAGGGCATCCCGCAGCAAACCCTCAAGCAGAGACTCCTCGGCCTTGACCTCGCCGAGCCGGGTCAGTTCGAGGACGACCCAGCTACGAGCATCACGCTGATCGGTGCCCCCGACCATCTACAGCCAACTCAGCCACGAGTCGGCGAAGTCCCTTGCGGAACTCAGCGACTTCAAGTGGCGGCGGAGTGGACTCATGGGAAGTAACGGCCCCTTGGTCGCGCCGGTTGATCCCTCGAGGGTCAACATAGACCCCACCTTTGGTCACCGTCGGAGCCGACGGCTTCTTCGGTGGGCTTGGCGCGGGTTCTGACACCGGAGGTCTGATTGTACCTGCCTCCACCGATTTCTGATCCGCCGCGACAGGGCTGCTGTGTGCTGGAGGCGGCTCCACGGAAGGTTGTGGAGGAGTCGGGGTCGGCGGCGGTGGGGCTGCCTCGGACTGGCTTGCCTTGATGGCCGCTGCAAGCAGCGCAGGGCTGATAGAAGCGGGAGACGCTACATCGCCAGTACGCTGAAAATGCAACGTAGCGAGGTCACAAGTCAGCATGGCGTAGGTCGGATGAGAGGGCCTGGACGAGAACAACGAGGCGACCTTCAGCAAGAAGGCCCCGTGGGTCTCCCCCAACGCCCGGACAGCCTTCTCGGGCCAGTACGAAGGGATGCGCCCCACTCCCAGATGGACGCGGTACGCCAGGATGGCCAGGTCCGCCATGCGCTCGTAGGCGGTGGTCGGGGATACGACCTCCTGCACGGCCTCGACCGACTGGAGGGCCGCCGCCAGGTCGCGACCCAACAGGTACAGGATCTTCAGGTAGAGCTTGTTGGCGTTGAGTCGGAGGTACGAGTGGACGTTGGCCTGGGTGACCCCGCCCAACATCGAGACACCCTCGACCGACTTCAGAGCATCACGGATGTGGCACTCTGAAACCTCCCCGATGACGACCAGGGCCTCCTTCTCGAAGGGGATCTTCTCCTGCTCGCACACGTAGGCCAGGCGTTCCGCGATCACGGTCGGGGTCACGTTCTGGATGACGAAGGCGGGGGCACACCGGGAGAAGATGGTGGCCTTCATCTTCTCGGGCTCGGTCGTACAGAAGATGCACACCAGCAGCTTGTCTTGCGTGCCCGGTGCCGTGTCCTCCATCGGCTTCAGGAGGGCGTCAAGAGCCGCCGGAGAGAGGCGGTGGCTTTCGTCGATCAGGTAGATGCGACGCTTCCCGCTGAACGTGTCGAAGTGGACCGTCTCGGTCAGCCGCTTGATGTCCTCCTTGGAGGAGTTGGTGGCCGCGTCGAACTCGGTGAAGCACTCAGAGGAGCCACGCTCGAGCATGGACACACAGTTCGTGCATTGGTCGCACGGGTCCCCATCCTTGGGGCTCTCGCACAGGAGGGCTCGGGCAAGGATGCGACCCATGGTCGTCTTGCCCGAGCCGTGTCCCCCGCAGAACAGGTAGGACTGATGGAATCCGGCCCCGGACTCCACGAACTGACGCAACACCTTGACGGTGTTGGCCTGCCCGAGCAGATCCTCGAATCGACGCGGGCGATATTTGGTGTCGAGGGCCATCCTTCCTCCCGTTCAGGCCAGATCAGGTGTCGTCCTCGTCCTTGCCGAACAGGGCGTCGATGGGGGACGGACCATCCGGCCCCTCACCCTCGGGACGGGGCCGCCAGTCGCCGTGGCGGTCGAGTTCGTCCCAGTAGAACGCCACGTCCGGAGGGGCGAGGAAGAACTTCTGGTTCCCGTCGTCGCCTTCCTCGGCCCGGCACGCGCACAGGAGGTGGTCGAGGAGGGCGGTGCGCTGCTTGGTGGTCAGGTTCTGCCACTCGTCGCCCGCGATCTCGAGGATGAACTTGTAGTCGGTGTCGCCCAGCACTCCGATGAGCGGGCTCGCCTTCGACGACTTGCCCAAGATGGCCTTGCCACCCCGCTTGCCCGCCTTCTCGCGGACGACGACCGCGATCTCATCGACGACGAGTGCGAGGTCGGGGTGGTGCTGGCCGACAAGGTCCTTGACCATGTCCACGATGTCCTGCTCGGCTTTGTAGAGGCTCATGCTGTCTCCTGAAAGTTAGAGGGCGTCGGCGAAAGCTCTCCGCAGCCCTTCGATACCTGTGTTCTCCCAGATTTCACCCGGGTCCTTCCCGCCCCTGTAGCGGATGTCTCGTGCTCTCAACCCTACGCGAGACAGCGACTCGATAGCCCCCCACCGTCGCTTGCCGGTCGCCTCGTCCACCCAACCTTCGACTTGCTTCCGGCCTGTTTCGTCGTTGTCGTACACAACGTTCACGGTCCCCTGGCAAAACCGACGCAGGAACCTGACGTGGCGTTCAGACACCCGAGCCCGCAGGGTTGCGAACACCGCGTCCTTCGCAGGGACGACGTGCTCTAGGGCACCCATGTCGAACACGCCCTCGGCCAGCCACACGTTCCCACCGGCCCACACCCGCTTCATGGCCGCCGGAGTCAGGCCGATGAGGACAGGGTTCCAGGACGCTCCGGGCAAGAGGTACTGGCTCAGCTTCTTCTCCCCGGACCACACACGAGTCTCGAACCCGATGAGGACGCCCCGAGGGGAAAAGAGGGGGATGCACAGTCTGCCGTCGAGCTTCTCGCCCCTCGGCCCCATCCCCTTCCTCATGTCGCGGAACAGTTCGTCGGGAGCAGGCGTCGAAAGAACCGAGGAGTTCCACTCGACGATGCCCATGTCGTGAAGGCGAGACTCCGTGATGCCTCGGCCCAGCGCGTAACCTTCGGCTCGCTCCGAGAGGGAGAACGTGGCCAGAGCCTCCTCCAGCCACTCCTTCATGCCCGACACAGCGCAATCCCCCGACTGGCGTTGTGAACCACCGCCAACCCGCGCTCACCGAACATCAGCATGAAGCCGACGAAGTCGCGGTCTTGAGGGACAACCACCAGGTAGCCGGGCTCCAGCCAGTCTGCCTCGACCAGCGGAAGTCCGACAAGGAAGGGCTGGTCCTCGGGCCCCGCGACGGGCTCGGGAAAGGCGCTCATGTCCGTGTTCGGTCCCCGGAGGATCTCCAAGTCCGTCAGGTCATAGGAGCGCAGGTGTGCGACGGCTTGGATCAAGCCCTCTGGGGTCATCGGGTGGGTGTTGCCCCAGTTCGAGTCCTTCCCCATCCCCGCCACCTCACGGACGACCTCCATGAAGAACGGCCCGAGCTTGATGGGCCTGGAGGCCGCTCGGATCTTCGGGGCACGCGGAGTGACCCACATCAGCCCACGGCTCGCGGACACAAGGAACGGCCCGGTCTGGGGGTTGACCGAGAACTCCATCATCAGAGGCACAGCCCTCGCGTTGCGGCTGTTCTTCCGGTCCAGGGTTCCGAGACGCAGCAGGTCGCCGGGGATGGGGATGCCCGTCGGGACAGGTACGACTTCAGGTTCGCTCATGGCCAGACGCCTCCAAGAAGTCGCGACCACCACGTAGTTTTCGGTTCAACGGCGGCGGGAAGGAACCCGGTCGCCGGCTCGAGGGGGAGCACCTCCGCCTCTACCGCCACGGGGCCCGGGGGAGCCACCACCGGCACCTGTTGAGTGGGAGGCGGAGGCGGGGTGGGTTCCGAGGCCGGAGCTTCGACAGACTCCTCCGTGCCGAGAGGGGGCAAGTCGGACTCGTCGAGCACCCAGATCAAGGCCGCCAGGTCTGGGTAGTTGTAGGCCACCTCCGCCAGGGTCATCCGCTGAAGCTCTTGGGCGAAGTCGTCTTTCACCTGTTCCTTCGAGCGACGCGGACAGAAATCCGAGCACTTCTTGGCGCGTGTTCCGCCATCCACCTGTTCATCACAGAACGTGGGCTTCCACTTCGCGATGTCCCCCGCCCCGAACATGCAGATTCCAAACCCCTCGCCTCCCGACAGGGGCACTCCGACCGGGACTCCGTTGGGGGTCTGACCCGTTGGAAGGGTTGGGGGTGGGATGACCGCGTTGTAGACGCAGTTGCCGGGGACCTGGCGCAACTCCGTTTCCAGGCGCTTCTTGAGGTGCCGGTAACGGATCTGGCTGATCTTGTGTCGGATGGATCCTGCGGACTTCACGCGCTCTCCCAAGACTTCCGCACATTACCCACTCGCTAGCGGAGTCTCTTGAACGTGGCAGCCCCGTTGACCTTCTGGATGCGGTAGGCGTGGTCTGCGGCTTCGACCATCGCGGGGTTGTGGGACACGAGGAGGACATCCACCCCCAGGCGCTCACACAGCACCCGGAGGAACGCCCCCATGTTGTGGACGTAGTTCGAGTCGAACGCGGGCAGCGTCTCGTCCAGGAACAGCACGGGACGAAGCCCACGGCGCACCGTGACGATGACCCGCAGGAGGGCGGACTGCACGGTGGTGACGGCACCCCCGTAGGCATCCCGACTCAACCCCTCGGTCACGGTCCCATCCGCTTGCTTCTGGATGGTGATGAGGTCGACGCTGACCTTGCCTCGGGACACGTCCACGTCGGCCCGCACCGAGATGTCCTGGTCGTCGAACACCGCACGCAAGCCTTCGGTCAGCAACTCCTCGACAGCTTTCACGCCGTCCGTCACCTCGGAGTCGATGAGGGTGCGGATCAAGCCCGAAGCCAGATCCGACACCTCCTCCTCGGCCTCCAGCCGTTTCACCTCGGCCTGTGCTTGGCTCAGGCGTACCCGTAGACCGTCCCTCCGCCCCTTCGCTTGCTCCAAGCGTGAGCGGAGGGAACTGACCTGCACGGATGGCAGGTCAGGGAGACTCACTTCCGGTGCCACAGGAGGAGGGTGAAGTAGTTGGTCTGGTCCTTGGTGTACTTGATGGTGACGTACCCGTTCTTCTTCACCCAGGTCACACCGAACCGAACCTGCTTCTCGGAGAGGAAGGTGTCGGCCAGGAAGCTGACCGACTTCTTGGTGAGCGAGAAGCCGGTGAACCCCGCATCCTTGAAGGCGGACATGTTGTCCGACTCGATGAAGGTGAGCACCTGGTCGTCGTCCTCGCTCGCCCCCGAGCCGGAGGCCATCGACACGACGACCTCGCCGTCCTTCTCGAAGCGGAAGCGGACCTGGGTGTCGTCCTTCTGGGCGAAGGCGTCGAAGAACTCCAGGGCTTCCTTGAGCCCCTCGGCACTGACGGTGAACCCGCACTTGGGCTTCTCTTCGCGGTCGATCTTCATCGCCGGGAACTCGTGGACCCAGCGGGCGACACCGACCATGCCACCGACCTCGCCGGGGTGACGGAAGAACACCATGTTGGGGTGCTCGAACAACTCGACCGTCTCGATCCCCTTGGTCGACAGGAAGGGGGTGAGGGTGCCGATGTCCTTGCCGTGGATCCGCAGCGTGGACTGGGCGCAGTCGGGGTTCTCCACGATGGAGATGCACATGGAGTCCGTCGCCCAGAACAGACCGTTCCGGCACTCGGTCAGAACGAGGTTCGGAGACTTGTTCTCCTGCTCGTGGACGAAGTTCCGGCTGTAGAGCAGGGTGTTCGCCAGCCGCTCCATGTTGGCCGTCGCCACCTGGGTGGCTTCCGCGAAGGTGTTGTCGGTGTAGCGGAAGGTGCTCGGGTCGAGTGCGGCCCACTTGCCCGTGCCCCGCTTGCTGGCGGCCTTGGTGATGCCGTCCCCGTGGGTGAGGGTCGCCTCCTCGTCATCTCCACGCATGAGCGAGATGAACTTCGCGAAACGCCAGGCCGGGACTGTGAACACGTCCCCTTCGTTGGCGTCCGTGAGCTTGGCGTTCACGACGAACGCGGAGGCCATGAGACGACCGAAGTTGTTCGCCAGCATCTCGAGCTTGCCGTCTCGAACGCGAAGCAAGAGATGGGTCCGGATGTCGCTGTCCTCCCCGCTGCCCACTCCGAGCGAAGCGATCTGGTAGGCGGCAGTCAGATCCTTCTTGGTTGCTGTGATCTTCATCCGGTCGTCTCCTTCAGGAAAGGTGTGAGGGCGCGGTCCGCTGCGGCCACGTCCTGCTCTAGTTGCTCCACGAGGGTCTGGTACTTGGCTCGAAGTTGCTCGATTACCTCATCGATCTTGGCGGGATCGATGTTCTTGGCACGGCACTCCTCCTCAACGGCTCGGAGCGCCGTCTCGGCGGCTTCCAACTTCCCTTCCAGGCGACGGCACTCGGCCGCAAGCGTCTCTCGACGTTTGGTGGCCGCCTCCAACCGTTGGTCCAAGTCCACTTCGCCTCCGAACCCGTTCCGTGCTCTACCCGAATGCCTAAGGTTTGGACCCCCCCTACATCTTCAACTCGGCGAAACCGTCGCCGATCTCAAGCTCCTCGCCATCCTTTCCCTTCTTGCGGGAGCGGGAGTTGGCGGCCTTCTGGGCTTGACGGGCCGGGCAGACCGTCTCGTAGTCGCAGAATTTGCAAGTCGAGGGGGACGGCGTGGCCTCGAACTTCTCCTTGTCCATCGCCTTCCGAGCATCCACAGCCCGCTTGGCGAGACCCTCGATGTCGGCTCGAGTGGCCGGCACCCAGTCCACCCCCGTCTCGATCGTCCCATCCGGGTTCTCGAACCCAGCCGGGTAGCGGTAGTAGAGGAAGCCCAGCCGCTCGGGGAGCTTGCCGTACCCGAGGTAGTAGCAGAGGGCGTACCACCGAAGCTGGTCGGGGTTCGTGTACTTGCCCTTGTCCTTGGAGTTCTTCCCGTCCAGGATGGTCGTGCCGTTGTCGTCCCGACGGAGAATCAAGTCCGCCCGACCGCCGATGGGGGTGTACTGGTTCACCCACCCGAGGAGTTCGACCTCGGCTCGAGCGTAGGGACCGAGGAGCTTCTGGGCCTTCAGCGTCCGAAGGAACCCGCTCACCCCATCCTGGCACGTCCGCAACATCTCGAACTTCGACGGAGCCTGTCGCCAGTCGATGAAGTTGCGGCTGACCTCGTAGTTGAACTCCTTCTCGACCATGTCCAAGAGTCGCTTCTGCAAACCGTCGGGGGTTCGCCAAAGCTCATCGTTGTACATCCGCTCGATGACCTTCTGGATGACGATGCCCATGATGGCGTGGTGGCGGGAGTCCTTCAGCGGCTTGGGCTTGGACTTCCCCGGACCACCGCCCACGTCGATGGTCCCCCAACCACGCCCCCACAGGAAAAGCTGTGGACAGCGTTCATAGGTCTCGAGGCTACTCCAGTAGAGCGTGAAAGCCTTGCCCACGTCATCTCCCAGCAGAGGTTTGGGGTACACCCTACCTGCCAAGCTAGGAAACGAAGGGGTAGACCCCCGAGAGATGCGCCGGTACGGGTTTCCCGCGCTCGGAGCAAGCTGCCTCGCGGCACTCCCAGTGGGTCGAATCGTGTTGGCTCATCTCGACGTGACAGCCCTCGCACTGGGGGGCCGGGACCATGGTGGCGTACAGGAACGTGGGCGAGATGTTCGCCACACGGAAGGGCTCGACTGGCACCCCCTCCCTCGCCATCAGGGGCGAGATGTGGGTGTGCGGTTCGTGGCCGGCGCACAACGAACAGGTGGACCCGGGGATGGTGGCCCCCATCGACATGGCCCTGCCCGCGACAGGGGCGTTCTTGGGCTGTCGCACGGCGGGGCCCCCGTAGGTCTTGGCGAACATCTCGGTCATGGCCTTGTTCCGCTCTTCTTTGGACTTCATGACCCACTCTCCGCACGTTCCAGGTACAGCAGCACCCGCTCTCGAACCTTGTCAGGCACGTCGGGCATCCCATCGAGGATCTCACCGATGTCCTTCCCCCGCTCGGTGACGAGCTTGCGCTTCACAGAGTCCACGAAGGCGTCCATGGTCATCGAGCGTGTCTCCTGTCGGACACGGCCCTCCACGTCGAACACCTCCTCTGGGGGAGCCACCTTCAGCCGGACGACCTGGACCTGAACGGGCTGCGCCCGCTGGAACGTGAGGACAGCACATGCCGGACGACGAGTCATCTCGTCCTGGGACAAGGAGCCTCGAGTCAGCGAGCCGATGTTCACGATGGTCTTGCCTCCCAAGGTGGTGACCCCCTGGTCCTTGTGCCAGTGGCCGAAGCAGTTGTGCGTTAGAAGCAGCCCAGCAACGTACTCCTGTGTGGACGTGCGGATGTTATAGACGGGTCCGCGATATCGCTGCATCGCGACACCGCGCACGCGAGCCCAATAGAGTCCATCGCGGAAGAACCCTGCGACTTTGGTCTTCTCCCGCTCGGGGAACATTACCCCAAGCCGGGCACCGAGCATCTCGGCGTCGTCCCCGTAGAACGACAGGATATGGCACGGTAGGGTGTCCGTGTCGTGGCTGGCCTGCCGGAGGGTGTAGAACGGTCGAAGCCCGATCGAAAGAGCAATAGCGTGCATCTGCGATGCGAGGTTCGGGGATATCGTCGCACCCATCACCTCAGCCTTCACCCGGTCGTACCTCCCAGGGTTGCGTGCGTGTCCATCCCCCAAAAGCCACCCCACAAGCAGCTCCAACCTAGCCGCCGCGGACAAGTTCCACACCGCCGAAGACATCTCCTTCTGTTCTGCGTGACGACCCCCGTGCTCGCCCATGAAGGATGCGACTGCCCCCCCGTAGGCGCGTACCTGCACACACCGCTGGCCGTACTTCTCCAACGAATACTCGTGGGTTTCGATCCCGAAGTGCTCGCCCACAAGGCGGCGCACATCCGCGTGGAGGTCTGTCTCATCGGAGTGGAATGACCACCCGACTCCACTGATAGGGTCCCCGCTGCGGTTGAGGATTACGTGCCCCTCCGCGAGGTAGTAGCCGAGGAGCCGCGCCAGGCCGGGCTCCCACATAGATCCACCGGTCGGGATGGGTCGGACGGGAATGGCCACGTAGTCTCCTACCGCGATCTGGCCCGCCGCGAGCCACTCAGGACGTGCCTCGGGTGGCTCCTGGCAGGACCGACACGGGTAGGCTTCCCTCGGCTTGTCAGGATGGCATCTCCTATCTGCCCGAGACGGTAGTCGGCACTGGAGCCCTCGTGCCACCCAGAAGGGATGTTCTACCGTCACGCCAGGGATGAGGCCAGAAGGCACCCCCTCTACGTCGAGGAGCACCACGTCCTCGTCAACCTCTCGTGCGGGATGCACCTTCTCGACCACGACTGGACCGGCTCGGCCACTCACGGCCAGGCTCTCCGACACCGCCTCGATGTCGATCTGGCGACCGTTCCAGTCGATGAGTTTCGTTCCGGGCAGGAAACACCACACGTCCGGGTCGAGGTCCACCAGGGAGGCGTACTTGATGATGTCCTCGCCCTCGAACATCGTGCCGCCCTTCTCGGACGCAAGGACGTGGGCCATGCAGACGAGGTGGTCCTCCTCCCCCTTCTTGATGTTGCGGAAGCGGAGGTGGTCGTAGGTCGTGCCGTGGTACGGAATGCCCACCACCCGGACGACTGGGATGTTCCCGACCTGGTGTGTGTCGCGGAGGGTGAAGGGGTTGCCCTTCAGCCACCCGTCCTTCTTCGTGAAGGGGTACGCACGCACTTCAGAGGTCGTGGTGTCGGCTGGGCCGAAGAACACCTCGAAGTCGTCGTAGCACCGGCCGAACACACCTGTCGCGAACAGAACCCCGAGTGGCTGCTGGTCGAGGAAGGCGTAGTCCCCGTACACGCAGTCGTGGTTGCCCACGTTCGCGTAGACCGGGCACGAGTACCCCTGATGGAGGTCCGCCACTCTCCGCACGAGGTCGTGCGTGTTCCGGCCGGGCGACTTGACGTGGAAGAAGTCTCCCCCGTCGAGGACAGCCGCAGCCCGAAGTCGATCGGCCACCATGCCGACCTGCTTGAGCTTCCCCAACACGGTGTCGGCCCAGTCGTCCTTCCGGGAAGCCGGAGAGGTGTCCGAGAGATGTACGTCGGTGCGCCAGACCAGCCGGACCATGTGGGACCTCAGTGTGTGTGGCTACCCGAGATGGAGGTCTGGCACACCGGGCAAGAGCCCATCCCGCCGAGAACTTCCCGGATCTCCACCTCGGTGGCGTCGAGCAGTTGCTTCTTCTCGGCCAGCGTCGAGGTCAGCGAAGCGATCTCACCTTTGGCGGCACTCATCCGCGTCCGAAGCCCTTCAAGGAAGGTGTTCCCCTTCTTGGCCTGGGAGGCCCGGTCGATCTTCTGTTGGAGGTTGGCCTCGTTGATCTGGGCGAGGGCGGCCCTCATCGCCTCGATCTTCTTCGAGGCGGCCGTGGAGGAGGACACTTTCTGCCGCAGGGTCTGGGCCTCGCGGAGTTCCCTCTGTGCTTCGATGGCCTTGGTGGGGGCTGGGGGGACCCGAACGTCCCGTAGCCCCTGAAGCGACCCCACGAGCAACTGCGCCTTGGTCAGACGTGTCCTCACACCTTCGATCTGGGTGCAGGCGCGTCCCGTGTTGAGAGCCTTCGAGGCAAGCTCCTCAGAGGGCACTTGAACAAGACGAACCCCAGCCAGAGCGTTGGCCTCGGCCGTCGCGTTCTGGATCCGGGTGCGGGCTTTCTCGGCGGCCTCGAACTGAACCCGGGTGGCTCGAGCGTCCTCGAAGGTCTGTTCAACCGAGAGCACCACGACGCCCACCGCGTCCAGCCCCGCGAACTCGCTCAAGGCGGAGTTCGCGGTCTCCACGTCCTTCTTCCGCACCTTCAACTCGGCGGAGGCAGACCGCTTGTCGGACTCCGCGAGACGGAGAGCCTGGGTGAGCTTCCCCACCCGCTCTACGTCGGCGACCGCTTCAGCGATGGCCGAGCCTGGAAGGTCGAGCAGGAACACCTGTCCGGTGAACTGTGGGGCCACCTGGGGCCACACCGCGATGGCCCCCGCCTGGATGGGCTGGATGCCAAGGGTGAGCACTTCGTCGGGCACCTGGCGGCCAGGATGGATGGCCTTGCCCTTCACGGTGTACTTGGGCTTGACCTTGGGACCCTTCTCCCACGAGACGGTCTCGTCGTTCCCGAAGTCGATGTCCACGATCAGCTTCTCGGCCCCATGACGCACGAAGGCGTCGCCCGAGGGGTTGGTGAACACCCCTTGGACGGCGCGTTGGAGTGCGGTCTTGCCGCTGTTGTTCGGGCCCGTGACGACCGTGAACCGATCGACGACGATTTCGGCGTCCTCGATCGACTGGAAGTTTCGAGCCCGGATGCGGATCGGCATGGGTTGACCCTACCGGCTCACTCGGTTTCTTCGGCCACTTCCTTGATGAAGTCGTCGAGCGCGTCTCCGATCTCGTCGTCCACGTCCGCCTCCGGACCCTCATCGGTCTTCTTCGAGAGGTGAGGCCGGATCTTGTTGATCAGTTCCGCCAGGTCCGAACGGCTCGACTTGAAGTGCCTCCGAACCTGCTCCATGCCCTGCCACTTCGACTCGCCGTAGTTGAACCACGCACCCTGCTTGCGGATGATGTTGTGGTTGATGGCGATCTCGATGGTGGCCCGGATGTCGTCGATGCCCTCACCCTGGCGGATGTAGAAGTTCTCCTCCCGGCCCTGTGCGTCCGAGAGCTTGCACTTCACGATCTTGGCCTTGATGATGTTGCCGACGACACGCTCCTCGGTGCGGTTCGAGAGCATGTTGACGAGCTTGGCCTTCTCCTGCTGGATGCGGCGAATCTCGATGCGGAGGTCGGTGTAGAACTTCCACGCCTGACCGCCCTGGGGCTCGAACTGCGGCCCGTGACCCATGCCGCCGATCTTCGAGCGGGTCTGGGAGATGCCGAGGACAGCCGCGTTGGACTTCAGGATGTCGCCGCGAAGCTGCGGAAGGAACTCCGACCACCGCTGGGCGGCCAGACCCACGCGAGCCTGCTCACCCGTCTCCGACACATCGCGACCCGCGATGTTCTCGGGGACGGCGGCACCCACAGAGTCGATGACGATGAGGTCGGCACCACCGATGGCGGCCATGCGGATGAGCTTGAGGCCATCCTCCAAGGTGGAGGGCTGCACCAGCATGAACTTGGTGTCGTCCGCCACAGGCACACCGAGCCTCGCGGCGTAGTCGATGGAGATGGCGTTCTCCCAGTCCACGTAGAACACCACGCCACCAGACGCGATGGTTGCCGCCGCCGCCGTGAGGGCGAGGGTGGTCTTACCCGCGCCTTCCTGCCCCCAAAGCTGGGTGACGCACTTGCGGGGCAACCCGGGGCACGGAGGGACACCGTTGGCGTTGGGGACGCCCCCGATCAGGTAGTCGATGATGAGGCTGCCCGTGGGGACGTGCGGGTGAGACTCCTCGAGGGAGTCCGGGTCGATCTTGGCAAGCCAAGAGTCGCCCTTGAACACCTTCTTCGCCGCCGCTGCGATGTTGGCGAGCTTCCCCACCTTGGGGAGGGCCCCCTTCTTCGCCTTCGGGGTCTCCGCCACCTCGGGTTCAGTCTCCGTTGTCGCTGCTTTCCGTGCCATCGTCGCCCTCCGACCATCTGAAGAATCGTTCATCTTCGCGGTACACCACCCCCTTTTGAACTTCCTTCCCAGCCTTCTTTCCTCGGGTGTACCGCTTGACTTCGAGGAAATACTTGCGTTCCACGGGGGTCAGGTCGTCCTCGGCGAGGACTCCTGTGTGGAACTGCCAGAACCGGGCGGACAGCCGAGCGTTCAGGTAGGCGTCCGCCTCGTTGTGATTCATCGTGCCCTTGCCGCCCAAGTCGAGCTTGGCGGCTTCCACCATGTCCGGCTTCATCATCACCCAACCTTTCGGTCGGGCCAGGGACTCGCGAGCGTGAGCCTTCACCTGCATCGGGCTCCAGAACACGACATCCTGCCGCTCGGTGTAGAGCGTCTCGCTACAGAACAGGAACAGGCCGTAGAGCCCTTCCGAGAACAAGTCGTTGAAGATGGGGAACTCGATCCCCATCTTGTCGGGCTTCTCCTCCCGGATGAGAGCCCGAAGAGATTCCCGGAGTTCGATGTAGCGAGCCACGTACAGCGTCTTTGCGCTGGTCTGAAACCGTCCGCGACGGGGGCAGCGTTCCGCTCCCGTCGCGGAGGTGTCATGTATCGCCCAACCGAAGTTGGTCAGAGACGGGTCCAACCCGAGTACGCGCATGTTGAACCCGCCCGCCGACTACTTGGGGTCGAGGATGTCGTCGAGGATGGCGTCGACCTGCGAGGTGGTGTCCGCCGTGAAAGCGGACCCCGAGGACGCCGAGGCACCCCCGAGCTTCTCGCGGATCTTGGAGATGTCGAGGTCACGGGCGATGATGCCACGCAGCCCGACAGGCTCCTTCTTGTCGTTCTCGGCGACGATCGCACCGACCTTCGCGATGATGCCGTCCACCAGACCGGCGAGCTTTTCGCTCTCCATGGCCTTGCGGAACAGGTTCTCACGAGCGGGCGACAGGTCCATCTTCTGGAACTGGGTGTCGGTGCAGGCGATGTTGAGGTCGTACTGGCCGAACGGGAACTCGTCGTGCCGACGCTTCAACTGGTCGTACTTGTCCTGCCCGAAGATCCAGGGCTTCACGTCGACATCGCCCTGGGCGAACCGGGTCTTGTCGAGTTGGCCCTTGCGGTCGGTCGGCCAGATGGCGATCACGGTCGCGATCTGAGCCTTGGGAGCACCGCCCGCGATCTTGTCGTACTCCGGCCCCTTGGACAGGAAGTACCCCACACCCTGGAGGTAGTGACGCTTCGCGCCGATGAACCGGGGCGACTGGGCGTTCAGGTCGGGGCGGCCCGTCGGGGTCATCGGCCACCAGACGAACGAGACACGGTAGCTCTCGCCCTCCTTCGCCTTGAACCGCTCGAACTTCCCCCCACCAATGGATTCGTCACCGGAGCCGAATCCAAACTCCATGTAGTCGTTCGACATCTCACTTCTCCTGCGGCTCGTGTCTGGGTTCAGGATGAACAGGACTTGGGGCCGCACCTCTTACTACCCGAACCTTAGGGATTCCCACCCCCCTAAGGTTTGAGGCCCCTGACACCGGGGGGTGTCAGGGGCCTCAAACCTCGGAAGAACCTACGCCTTGAACGAACCAATCAGGTCGTCAAGGTCGATGTCGTTCGACAACGGGGGAGGTGCTGCGGATGCAGCCTTCTGCCCTGGCTTGGCGGAAGGAGCGTCCACTTCGAGGTCGTCGAAGAAGTTGTCGATCTCCTCGGCACGCGCGGACGTGGGGGCAGTGGGCTCGGGCTTGGCAGCCACCGCGTTGAACCCGCTCAAGGGGTCCTCGTCCTCGTCCTCGTCCGCAGGAGGGGCCGCCTTGGGGGTCTCGACCACCGGGGCGGCTTCGACCTTGGGAGTCTCGACGACCTTGGCGACTTCGACCGCAGGCTTGGGCGGCTCGGGCTGTGCTACGACGACGTCCTCCTCGTCCTCGTCCGGCGAGACACCCTGTCCCGCCAGTTCCTGCATCACGAACTGGTCGAGGTCCGAGACAGAGGACTCGCCCTCGAGGCCACCCATCACCTCGTTCAGCGTCTCGAGGGCCGTCCGGTCCACCTTGGGAGCAGCGTCGAGGTTGGGGGTGCGGGCACCCGGCGGAGGAGCCGAGCCCCACTTCCCACCCAGGCCGACCTCCTCCTGGCAGAGCTTGACCTGGTCGCGGATGCGACCCTGGATGTCCTTCAGATCCTCACGCTTGGCCTTCACGACCGACATCACCGCGTCGAGGTCTTGGATGGACGACTCGATGTTGGCGATGTGCTCGCGGTCGGCCCGCAGCTTCATCGTCGCCACGGCCTCACGGTCGCGAACGTTCTTGCCCGCACGCACGTCGGGGTCGTTGGCGAGGAGGTCTTGCATCTGAAGGTCGAAGTCGAGCTTCGACTTGCGGTGCGCCCGGTTCAACCGGTGCAGGTCGTCCGACACCTGGAGGAAAATCTGCTGGCACCGAGACAGGTGGTCACGGCAAGCGGCGACCTTGGCGATCATCCGCTTGGGACCGTACATCATCGGGTCAGCGTCGAGGTCCACGTCCATCTTGGCGAGCGAGTCGAAAACTCGCCGAACGTAGGCGTCATTGACCTGTGGAAGCGAGTTTTCAGACACGGTGTCTCCTTGAAGCGGCCCACCCTACCGTTGAGCCAGGTTGAGTGAACATCACTTCGCGGGAGTGGCCTCGGAATCCGACGCCTCTTGGGGGAGGGCCTTCCGGATGAGCTTCCCGTAGTTGCTCCGGATGGAGGAGACGGCATCCGCACAGTGCTGCGGGCTGATGCCTCCGCTGGCGAGAGCGGCCTCGTGAGCGGCAATGTCGGCCTGCATCGCGACGAGGTAGTAGGCGATCTTCGCCTCGAGCAACGACATCCCGCTCGAAGCACCCTCCGGCTCCTCGACCACCGAGATGAGATCCTTCCCAGCACCAGCGGGCTCGTCCTGGACGCTGTTGTAGCTGGCGGCGAAGCCCGCGAACTGATCCCCGGACCGGCCCTTGACCGAGCGGGTGGCGACCACCTTGGTCACCCGAAGGTTGCGCTTCACCCGGTTGAGCATTTCCTTGATCTCTGAATCGGTCACGGGGCACTCCACGTTGAGGGTTTCCCCTCTTACGCGAAGCCCCCAACCTTAGACCCCCCCTCGGGCCGCCGCTTCTATCCGCAAACGATCGAGGAATAGGGTGTTCCGCTCATCCTGGCGGTTGTTGGCGATGGCCTTCACCATTGCCTCGTGGTGACCGATGAGAATCACCCGCTTCTTCGCCCGGGTGATGGCGGTGTACAGCAGGTTGCGCTGTAGCTGGTGGGCGAACGACACCACCAAAGGCATGACGATGGTGTCCGCCTCCTGACCCTGCATCTTGTGGACGGTGGTGCAGTAGGCCAGGCGGAGATGGTCGGAGGCATCCTTGAAGGGGAGCCTGATGTACTGGACGGGCGGACCGTGAACCTTGATCTCGGCCTCACGGAGCTTGCGGTCGAGCTTCTGGATCTTGCCCACGTCCCCGTTGAAAATCTCCTTCTCGTAGTTGTTCTTCACCACCATGACGCGGTCGTCCTCACGGATGACCTCCATGCCGAGCCGCATCTCCTGGAGGCCCGGCGACTTCGGGTTGAGAAGTTCGCGCAGTCGGGCGTTGAGGTTGGTGACCCCGACCGTCCCAGAGTGCCGAGGGGACATCACCTGGAAGTTCGCCCGCTGGGTGAACAGCTTCTCGGCCAGCCGGATGGTGAGTTCGAGAACCTGGTCGTCCGACTTGGCCGGGATGAGCACGAACTCGCCCCCGCCACTGCTCGACACCTCGGGCACATCCCCACGAGAGATGGCATGTGCGGCCACAACGATCTGGCTGGTGTCGGCCTGCCGGAAAATCTCGGTCAGGGCCACAGTCGGGAACATGTCCGAGGCGATGAGGTCTCGGAGAACGTTGCCGGGGCCGACGGAGGGAAGCTGCTTGTCGTCCCCGATGAACACCAGCCGGGCGGTGGGCTTCGTGCAGGTCAGGATGCGGTACAGGATGTGCTGATCGACCATCGAGGTCTCGTCGCAAATCACCACGTCCGCCGCGTGGGGGACTTCAGAGCACCCCCACTGTTCCCCCGACCCGTCGGACCCCTCGATACCCCCCGACTGCCCCGTGACGCCGACGTAGGTGGCCTCTCGCTCCTCCCCCTTCTGCCAACCCTGGGCACCGAAGGCCCGGTGGATGGTCGAGGCCGGGGCTCCCGTCACCGACGTGATGCGCTTGGCCGCGATGCCCGTGGGGGCCACGAGAAGGAACGACACGTCCGCGTCCTTGAGGATGCTCACCACCGCCTTCAGCGTGGTGGTCTTGCCCGTACCCGGCAACCCCGTCAGCACCGACACCGGCTCCACGAGGGCGTTGAGCGCCCCCTGAAGCTGTGCCCCGGACAACGACACCTGGCTGCCCTTCGACCAGTCCCGGAGAGCCGCCGCTGCGATGTGCCGGAGGTCCGTGTCGGGGGCTTCCGCGATGTCCGTGGCCTGGGGACCCGTGGCGGCCAGCATCTTCCGGAACCGTGCCGTGGCTTCCTCGTGCAAGCCCCACTGGGCCGACGCCACCCGGTCGAGCATCAGCCCCGCAGCGTCGGACTCCATGCGGTGCAGCCACGGCTCGTAGATGGCCGTCGTCCCCTGTCGGGTCTGTCGGTCCACAACCAGTTGGCCCGCTCTGTGGAGAGTCGCGATGGCGTGTGCGACCGCGTGGGGAGTCGAGTTCCCCAACAGGGCCTGCGCCTCGTTCACGATCTCGCCCGACGTGAGGTACAGGTGCCCCAACCCCTTCCGGGTCTTGACCACGTACCGCACCGCCCCCTCGGCACGAAGCGGGCTGGTGGGGTCGAGGCCGAGCTTGTTGGCTACCTCGTCCGCCTGCTGGAACGTGATCCCGTCGATCCGCACCAGGGCCCAGGGGTTCGTGGACAGCACCTCGGCCGCGTTGTCCGAGAACAAAGTCCACACCTGATGGACTTTGTTCCGGGGCACACCGGCTTCGGCGAGGAACTCCAAGGTCTGAAAGTGCGCCTTGGCAGACTGCCAACGGCTCACGATGTGTGCGGCGGACAGCGGGGGCATCCCCGGAACAGCCTCGAGGAGAGCCGGGTCGAACTGGTCCAGGACGGACACGAGTTCATCGCCGAAGTGGGCCCGAAGCAGTCCGACCACACGGTCGCCTACGCCGTTGGCGGCCAGGATCCCCGCTGCCACGTCGACCGTCCATCCCCGCACCAAGGGGGCCTTCAGGACGGAAAGCTGGCGGCCGTACTGGGAGTGCTGAATCCACTCCCCCTCGAATCCGAACCAGGTGCCCACCTCGATGTGGAGGCCGGGGATGCTCCCCTTCACCACAGGGATCTCGCCTGAAGTCGGACGGCCATCCAGCACCATCCGCAAGACGTAGAAGCCCTTGGCATCATCCGCCCAGACGATGGTGTGAACACGCCCGCTGAAGTACTCGGCCATCAACGACCTCCATTTCGGAGTCGAGTCAGCAGATCACGGAGGTCGTCGGCTCGGGAGGCCAGGTCTTCCACCGTGTCCGTCATGTTCTTGGACTCCACCGCCTCCCGCATCTTCTCCACGTCGAGCAACGTGGCGGACGCGATGCGTGCATGGTGCCCGACGAGCATCTCTCTCAAGGAGAGCGCGGTGGTCTTCCCGTCGAAGCTCTCCACGGACCATGCCTCCCCTGTGCGGATCAACACACCCTCGAGGGAGATGTTGAACAACCAGGTCGGACGCTCGTGGTGCCCGGCGGGACACTTGCCGGAAGGTTGCCACAGACAACAGCCCCCGCCCCACTTGGAGGGATCGGGCTGTGTCGTTGGCGGCAGATGGTGAGCAGCGAACTTGACTCGCTGCCCCTCCAGAACGGACAACACAGACGAAACATCCTCGACTCCTCTGTGACTTGCACAGAGGAGTCGAGAACCTTCGGTGTAGAAAACCCCTTCGAGGAGTAGCGCCCGGAAACCTTCCATCAGCGTCGGAGTCTCCGAGCTACTACTACCCCAACCTTAGGGGTTTCTGACCCCCCTCCTCACAACTCGCAGGAGCCGCTGGAGCCGCTGGAGTTGTGGGCCGACACCCTGCGGCACAAGTCCAGAAACCGGTCCTGGGGTAGCACACTCTTCATCCGGTTGATGTCCTTGTGAACCCACTGAACATTTCCGGGCACGTAGCCTTCCCCACTGTCGATGCGGTCCAGCGATGCAGTCTGACTGTGACCCCGGCCAGGGCTGTTGTAGTTCCCGACTTTGAAGTTCAGTTCGAGTCCGGAAAGAGCACACCGTCGCTCTTGTGCAAGGAACAAGTCCCAGATGTACTCGATAGTGATGTCGAAGGTCAACGGGGCTCGACCCTTCGAGCCCGCAGCACTTCGGCGAATGCCCGCAAAGTAATTGCCGTGGATCTCTCCACAGCCCGTCCACTGCTTGTGGCTGGAACCCCGAGGCTTCGCGCAACCACAAGAGATGGTCTTACCTTGAACCAGATGTGTCCCCTGCACTACCTTCTCGACGCCACAATCACAGCGGCACAAGAAGCGGTAATGCCCGTTCCGATCCTTTGTGGACACGGACTCTACGATCAACTTTCCAAACCGTTGACCTTCCAATTGTAGACGAGGTCTTGTCCCCACAGAGACCCTCCAGCCATTTCACAATAGCCTGTGATGGCTGGAGGGTCTACTGCGAGCTAGATGTCACACGATCCACTGGAGCACGCGAGTTCCGTGGCTCCCTGGCCACGATCTTCACGCTCGTAGATCGTGAGGAGCGAGAAGTCCACGACGGGCATCTGTGCCATCGCGGCCTCGTACTGCTCCTGGTTGATCTCCTTGTAGGGAGCGAGCCTGTACTTGCCGCCGTCGAAGGGCAGGAAGGACAGGCCCGTGATGAGGTCGAAGTTGGTGTAGACCCACTGGCCGACCTCTTCCCACTCGTGCTCGCGCACGTAGATGGTGGCCGACTGGTTGTGACCCCGATCCCCGCACCAGGTCCGCATGATGTGGAGGTAGCGGTTGCACATCTCGAGCGCCGTCTCCGAGTTGCGGATCATCGCCGTCTCGGGGGCCTTGACCGGGAACTGGACGACCCACACCGAGACTTCCTCGTCGGGCAGGTTCTCCATCCCGTTCTCCTTGAACATCGGAACACCCGAGTCGCGGAGGAGAGCGGTGAGGGGATCCTTGCCGTCGATGCGGACACGGCGGAGGTAGTAGGGCGCGTACCGGGGGTGGAAGCCCGAGGCACAGTCCACGAGTTGGCTGGAGTTCCCGCTCGGCTTCCCACAGGTGATGGCGGCGGGCATGTTGATGCCGAGCCACGCGGCAGCCTCAGCCGCCGTCTCGCGAGCCACCTTGTTGAAGTAGAGCATGGCCTCGTGGTCGTTCGACAGGGCCGGGTTGTCGCACTGGCCCGTGATGTCCACGCCGAGGAGCCGGTCCTCGTTGCAGATTTGACGCCACCCTTCCCGGAGGTAGGGGAAGTCGGTGAACGAAGCCTGGATGGTTCCCAGCCAGGCCGCGATGCGGATCTTCTCGGCGAAGGTCTCGCGGGTGTCGTTCGCCCGCATGACGGCCGCCGTCAGGTTGCAGAAGCTCCCGGCTCCGCCCTTCCCGGTCCACGGGTCCTGGGCCAGCGTGTAGCGGAGGTTGATCTCCCCGCAGGGGTTGGAGCGGAAGTCGCCCCGACGAGCCGCACGCTTCTCCGGAGGCATCCGGTAGAACCCACGCTCGCCCGAGCCCGAAGCCACCAGCGCCTGCCACTCCTTCCAGAAGATGTCCTCGGAGGGCTTGGTCTCCCAGAAGGCGGAGTTGTTGGACATGTAGCGGATCTTCGGGAAGTCGCCACGGCTCCAGTCCTTCGCGTGACGCATCTCCTCGTCCTCGGGATCCGAGAACGAGATGAGGGCCGCACGACGGAAGCCACCGACGTGAACGATGTCACCGATGGCGCACGCGATGTCGTGGCACTCGAGCGGACGGAGCTTCCGACCCGCCGCCGAGAGGATCGTCTCCTCGCACAGGTCGTGAAGACGCTTCAGGGGCTCCGAACCCGAGGCACGGCCACCCTTGATCTTGAGGGGCGTCCCACGCGCACGAAGGCCGCTGTAGTCGAACGCCACCTTGTTGCCCTGGAACCACTGCTGCATGCCGAACAGGAGCGAGTCCGCCCAGCCCTCGGTCGAGTCGCCCACGACGTGGGAGATCGTCTCGCCCGTGAGGCTCGCCACCTGGGGCAGGTTGTTGACGAACTTGGCCTCCACCGAGAAGCCCACACCCGTGCCACACATCAGGATGTAGAGAGCCTCCGAGAACGCATGAAGCGAGTCGAGAGGCACGAACGAGCAGTTGTACAGGCAGGTGTTGTCCCGACGAGCGGCCTCACCCGCTGACCACAACGCCCGCATCGACGGCATCACCTGGAGGTCCAGGATCGCAGCACGAGCCGCATCGAGGATGTGCTTCGGGACGATCGGACGCTCTTCCGCGAGGAAGTCGACGTAGCGGCCCACCGTCTCGGGCCACGTCTCACGCCGAAGCTCGTCGTCCATCCATCGGCTGTACGTCCGCACGTAGATGAACTCGGACAGAAGGTTGGGGAACATCGGCTCCTCAATAGCGGCAGAACGAAGTGCCGCCGTGGACTCGGCATGAAGGCTGGTCTGACTCATCGTGGATCCTCTGAGTGTGGTTCGAGAGGCATAGAGCGAGGGGTATAGAGGGGCTAGTGGGGGTCGTACCCTTAGAGGCGGCACGCCGACAGGAGCACGCTTTCAAGCTCCACCCACGGATTCAAGTGGCCCCTCCGCACCCCTCCATCAACCTCTACTACCCCTCGATATAGCGAGTCCAACGAACGTCGCCCCCAACGCTTTGCAGGAGGTTGAACGTTCTGTTTGAAAGGGAACAGCTTCATGTTCAGCCGTGCAGCGGCGGATTCCTCGTCGAGCCCAGACTCGAGGAGGGCTGCGGCGTGAAGCCACTGTTCCACCGTGCCCAAAAGAACGGCGGTAGCTCGGGTTACGGCCCCGCCAGACGGCCCGTTGCGGAGGTTCCCCAAGGTTCGGACCACCCGCGTTGCATTCTTCGCACCCAGAGCCTCTTTCAAGGCATTCCAGTCGTCCGAACCGAAGTTTGAGATCAATCCCGACAAGTCCGCCGCCACGGCTTCGGGACGACCCTCCCTGTCAAGAAGGGTCGCAATCTTCAACGCCTCGAAAGACAGCAGCCCGAGGTCCGTGCCTGCCTGGCGAATCACGGCTTCGGCCAAGGGATCCGCCATCGACTTGCCCAGACGCTTCAGTTCACCCATGAAGAACTTCTGGGCGTGCTCGTTCTGCTCCCAAGGCTTGGGGGCGGGGAAGTCCAGCAGCCGGCTCTTCGGAAGGCCCTCGACCAGAAGTCCAGCGAAGGACTTGGGGCCCAGTTCACCGTCGTGGTGGATGACCAGGGAGATTTCGGAGAACGAGGACTTCGAGTGCTCCAACACCAACTCGAGGTCTTCCTCCGTCCAGCCTCCCTCCACGTCCTCGCCACTCGGTTCCGCCTCGGCCTTCTTCTTGGCCGACTTCTTCCGCACCGGGGCGCTCTCCACGATGGCGAGCGTCTCGGAGGAGAAGATGAACGCGCTGGACAGGAGGTCCGACAACATCTGCCCGTCCCCGACGCCCACATGAACGACCCGACGACCCGAGGCCAACGCCGCACGGGTCGCTTTCTGGATCTCCCGGTTCCGGAGGAACTCCTGGGTGCCGGACACCACCATCACCGGCGGAGGTGCGGCCCACCCCTTCGACTTCCCGCTCATGGGAGGAACCCCACGACAATCTCCCCGTAGGTCGGGGACGAGTACGACTCCATCAGCGGGCGCACCTTCGACCACAGCTTCAGGTGCGTGTGACCCGTCCGTCCCGCCAGAACTTGAGCCACCGCCACCAGGAAGTCGTCCGCCGTAGACGACCAGTCCCGCTTCGCCTCCTGGCCCTGCTTCTTCAGGTCGGCCATCGAGTCCAGCACTCCCGCCGTCGAACCGGACAGCGAGGAGTCCACCACCAGCTTGGCGGCCTCGATCATCTTCCGGTCCAGGACCACCTGGCCCGGACACCACTCCAGCAGGCACCGAGAACGGATGGTCGCTCGAACCGCTCCCCCGTCCCACGCCCACAGGAACGGACGAGGCAGCCTCGGGTGCGCCTCCTCGATGACCTTGAGGAGCGAGTCGATCGCTCCCCCGTGGGTCAGGATGTCCACGGGACCTACGACAACAGCCCCAGGTCGATCCCCCACCGCAGGAGCCGACAGCATCTCGGCGGCCTCACGAACCGTCTCCGTGTTGAGCCCGTTCCTCGGATCTCCGAACGACCCGAGAACCGTTCCCCACTCGCTCGCAGCAAACGCAGCCTTTCCCTGTGCGGTCGGGCCGTGGAAAAGGTAACAGGGAACTGACTTACTGCTGGACAACCCAGGTCCCCTTACAAGTGTTGCAGCGGTAGTGGGTTGAGCTTCCCTGTCCGGGTCTCCCGAACTGGCGGACGATGGTGGCCTCCTTCCCCTCACACTTCGGGGTGGCTCGGCACGCGAACCAGACAACCCGCTTGGGAGGTGGAGGAGGAGGCGGAACAGGCGCAGTCTTAGGGGGCTTGTCCGACATGTTGTCTCCGTCCTTACCCTACTCGTCTCAACAGGGAGACGAACCCCCTAAGGTTGAGGTCCCCAACCAGCCGCTACGAACGAGGCATTCAGGGCTCTACCCAGCAGCGCGAGGATCTCTTGAGAGGACCCGGTGGTGATCGAAACTGCGGTCACAGGGTTCCGAGGATCCCACATCGGGTCCTCCAGAACAGGAACCACAGCCGTTCTCCACTGCCTCCAGTCCACAGGGTAGGGAAGCCCCGTCAGAGGGAGGTCGAAGTTCGAGGGGAGACGTGACCGCACCCTCGAGATCAAGACCACAGGACTCGGGGTCGATCGATCTCGGTTCGGGAAGACGGGTTGAGCCACCCCAGCCAGGATCAACCAGCAGGGAACAGCGAGTTCCGTCTCAGCCTCAACAGGCGAGAGGATCCTCGGGATCAGGTTTCCGTAGGACACTACTCCACCTTCCTTGCTCGAGGAGGTGGATAGACTGAACACCGTAGCTCTTGGAGGACTCGTTCTCTCTCTGGGACGACTACTTGGGATTCTCGTCGGATGGATTCAGGTGGAGGTAGCAGGAGGTTTCGTTTGACTACGACGACTTCAAAATCGGTCGACCTTCGGTCTCCCTCTACATCCATCTAAGTCCCTACTCTCTTGTTCCAACCTCCCTGGGGTCGGGAGAGAAGGGGACGGGTTCGAGAGAACTGGTCGAGAAGCCCTACCTGAGTGTTCAGACTGGCTTCAAGCACCCTACTTGCGAAAGGTTAGGTGAATCCTTGTAAGTTCCAGTTGGGTTCCCGAGACTCGGGAGATCGATCCGCAGGAGTTCCTTGCCTGTCGGGTTTCCCCGATCTCGACCTCCAGGTCGCATTTTCCTGAGTCCGAGGGAGGGTCAGGAGGTGGGCTACCTGAATCCGAGAACGTCTCCTCCCCGAGAGGGGGAGAGGATCGACTTCGGGAAGCTAACGGCCCCTCAACCTTGGGGTCAAGGACCAACTCGAACCACCCTGGTAAACCCCTCCTCCAAGGTCGGAGATTCCGAGAGAAGCTGATCGCGGAACCGGATCAGCTTCTCGAGCGGGACCCTCCTGTCGTCCGAACGGAGGTCGTTCCTCCGACAGCACTCCTCGAAGGAGGTGTCGAGGAGGACAGCTTCCACCTGCTTGCTCACTTGCTGAGCCGCCAGGAGGAACGGCTGACGAGCCCTCTGGAGGGTGAACGTGGCGTCCACGTAGATGGTGTACGGGTCCTGGTTCTGCTGAAGCCAGGTGGACTTCCCCGCTCCCGGAACCCCTACGAGGAGCACGAGCTTCGTGTACCTCGGGTCCGCCAGGAACTCCTTGACCCGACGCTCGGTGGCGGCCCACGCAGCCGCAGCCTGTGACGGGGACCACGAGTAGATCCCGTCAGCATCGATCAAGAAGTGGTCGGGGGACAAGATCACCAGCACCTCCTCCCCTGGTACGCGGGGGAGGTGCGGACCTGAACCTACTGGGCCTGCTTCTTCTTGGCAGCCCGGATGCCGTAGCCGAGCCCGGCCAGTTCCATGGCCATCTCCACGTCACCCCGAATCTTGGGGTTGTTCTCGACCGCCTGGAGGAACGCCTTCTGGGCGTCCTTGAGGATGCCGCCGACGTAGGTGGCCGCTCCGTGGGAGACCGAGAAGCCGAAGTCCCTGCTGATCTCGACGTTCTTCTTCTCGGGGTGCTCCAGCCAGTACCGCACGATGTCGATGGGCTTGGGGGAGCCGTCCTCCCGCTGGCGACGACCCCGGAAGAGCGTCTCGGCGGTGTTGATGTAGTGGTCGCGGATCGCACCGTTCCGAGGGTCGAGCAGGATGTCGAGGAGCTTGTCCGAGTTCACCTCGTTGGCGATGTCCAACTCCCGCGTCCCGCCGTCCTCGGTCTCCATGGAGAGCGATTCCTCGGGGCGGGTCTTCCGCTGGCGGAGGTAGTCCATCGCCCGCGACTTCGCGAGCACCCGGAGCATGCCCGCGGCATGCTTGACATCGGAACCCGACCGAACTTCGTCGGAGATGAGCCGGCCGATCTTGTAGAGGTTCCCGCTCTCGGCCGACTTCGTTCCGAAGCTGGACATGATCTGCATGACCACGTCGTCCACCGCGTCGGGCCACTTCCGCAACAGCGACCCGACGGTGGCCTCGAGGAGACGGTGCAGACCGACTTCGCCTCGGGAAACCCAGCGGAGGTCCATCCCCGGGAGCGTTTCCTGGGCCTTCTCGAACGCCCGGGTGATGCCGCCCATGTCGCCTCGGCCGATCCACGTCCCACGGGGGACTCCGGCAACCCCTTCGAGGATGGTCGCTCGGATCAGCATGTCCATCGACTTCTCGGCCACCTTGACGGTGAGGCTGGCCAACAGGGTGCGGTTCATGAGGTCGATCTCCCGAGAGCTTTGGCTACCAGATCCGGGAGATAGACGGACTATCGACCGTCGGGTTCAGGTTGCGCGCCCTCCAGCGTAGTGAGGGCACGAGGCCGTTGGGGCTTCCGTGAACCCGAAAGTTCACGCTCAAACGTGGCTCACGAGAACTTTCGTGAACCCTAGTTGACAGGCGGAAGTGCCCTTCTTATCCTCCATTCGACCACGCCCCCGACCTCTACCCTGTCTATGTCGTGGTCAACCTCCCTGACCCCCTGACCCCGCGCCAACCTCCCCTCTGGGGGCGGAAGGCTACCCGGAGAACCCCATGACCCACGACTCCCTCGTTCTGAGGGGGTGGCACACGGCGACCCTGCATGTCGTCGGAGAGCGCACCCTCTATCGCGGAACGAACTCGGTCACCGCCGACCAGATCGCTTCTTCGGTCACCCGACTCGAGGATCGGCTTCAAGCCCGCCCGGACGGGGTTTCGCCTTCGGGCTGGCTGGACCTCCAGTCCTTCTGGGACGAGAGCGCGAAGCTCGGGACCAAGGCGAGCACCTCGCGGAAGTTCCTCTCGAAACCCGACGGGATCGCCGAGTTCTTCGAGGCGTGCGACATCGCTCGTGAGACGTACCTCACGGAGCGTTGGCTCGGGATGTTGCGGGACGAGGGGTTGGTGCGGGAAGTGGCGTCGGGTTCGTGGTCGTTGACTCCGACGGGCATCGCGGCCTCGGTGGAGGCTCGGGACTGGTGCGAACGCCAGAACGTCACGGCGTTTTGGGTCGATCGCGTCATCGACCAGCCCTACTTCCAGAAGCTCGTCACGCACCTGCAGTACGCCTGTGCTCGGTCGGCTCACTTCAACGAGCTTCACGACCTCGTGAACGGCTACCTGCTCAACCTGATCAACCGCAACGGGCTCCGTGCCCGGATCGCGGCGGGCAACCAGCCGAGCCCGTCGAACATCCGCTCGTGGTGCTACAAGTCGGCCCTCTCGCAGTTCCGGGACGAGGGGCGCGATGCTCTCACCCGCTCCTTCAAGGGCGCACGGACCGAGAAGGAACTCCGGCTCGGCATCACCGAGGAAGCGAACCTCCCCGCCGAAACGCAGGGTGTGTTCCTCGGGGTGGACGCAGACGGTCGGGACGACGTTCACGTCTCGGGCTCGGGGTCCAGTGCGGCTCTCCTCGACGTGGTGGGCGGCAACCTGGAAGACGACATCATCCACCGCCTCACCGCACAGCGGGGCATCGCCCTGACCGAGGCCGCCATCCGTCGCGAGAAGGCGGGAGCCAAGGAGCGGTTCCTCCGCATCCACCAGATGACCCTCGACGACATGGGGTTCGCGGACATCGGTGCGGCCGAGGGTGTCTCCCGCAACCGGGCGGCGGCTCTCGTGGCCGATCTCCGTGCCGCTGTTCAGCGGGCCACGGTGTTCTCCGCCAACGCGGTGCAGGCGTTGGAGTACCTTCGCGAGGAGCCGTGCTCGACCCTCGATGACATCCACGCGGGCCTGATCGAGAAGGCCCGGGATGCCTGGGAGAAGCAGGTGGAGGATGCGGGCGGCGACACCTCGGCCGTGTCCCCGTTCGACCCGAGCTTCGTCGAAGGGATCGACACGTCGGTCATGGACGCCCTGGTGAGTGCGGGTCGTCTCCGTCGTGTCGGCGATGGTGGGTTCATGGTCACGCCCTCCGGGGAGGCCGCCCTCGACAACGGGGAGCGTTTCGGCATCGAACTCAACCTGAATGCGATGGGGTAGGTTCAGGTTTCGGGGCTGCCGCGTATACCAGATGGAGCACCGCATGACCCGAACACTGACCCCCAACACCGTCCGTGAACCCCTGCTTCGCACCCTTGGCGGCCTCCCAGCGGGAACCGTCGTCAAGGGGAGCGAGGTCATCCAGCGGATGCTGGACAACATGGGCGTGACCGATCCCGTCGAGCGGGAGCGGGGAGCGAACAACGCCCGGTGGCTCGCCACCCAGGTTCTCCGCAAGGACGGCCTCCTCTCGGAGGGCGACGTTCGCGGGAAGTGGACCATCACGCCCGAGGGCGAGCAGGCCATCCGTGCCCTGACGGGCGGGAACATCCAGGCCGAGGTGTCTCCGGCCGAGGACGACGTTCTCTCCGACTTGGTGTCGGAGGAGGAACCCATCCCGACCGAGCCGGACCCCGAGCCGGTGTCCCAGTGGGCCGACGACACGGCGGGCCACTGCCTGTATCCGACCATCCCGAGCGACACCTACGCGAGCGACACCTACATCCGGTCGCTGGCCATCGGCAAGACTCCCTGCTTCGGGGGCTACGATGCCTCCTCGGCGGTGTGCTCGGCGTGCCCGATCTCCGGATCGTGCGTCTCCCACCAGATCATGCGGATCGCGAAGATCGGGGAAGGTCTCCGCAAGCGGGACGAAGCGGATGCCCTCCGAGCCAACAAGGCGGCTTCCACGGCTTCCACGGTGTCCGACACGTCTCGCACGCAGGTCAAGGACGAAGACCTGGATGACATCCTCAACGAACTGACGGGGAAGAGTTCCCCGACCCAGGCCAAGGCCGAGCCGCCCCTGGACCCGCACCGGGGGACGAAGATCAACGCCACGGTCGAGTCCAGGTGCTACTTGTGCAAGGGCACCATCCCCAAGGGCCAGGCCGCCATCCATGTGCCCAGCAAGGGCCTTCGACACGAGACGTGTACGTGAGCCACTTTGATCGCGGACTCTCCGACATCGAGCGCATCCTCCGCGACCTGACGCGGGGGATCGACACTGCAAGCACGTCCGAGCGGGTGGAGGCGGGCCAGACCCTTCAGTCCATCCTGTCGAGCACCAAGAAGGCACTCGACCGCGTGAAGGACACCTTGCGTGCCGATGCCGCCGGCAAGTTCAAGGGCTCACCGTCCCTCGTGCTGGAAGGCACGACCTCGGTGGCTACCGTGTCGGCCCCCGAGCCGATCACCCGTCTCGCGAAGAACGCCGACGTGGCTGCCCTCCGTGCGGCCCTCGGCGAGGACTTCGGCGACTTCTTCCAAGAGCAGCACCTCATCCAACCCCGCCCCGAAGCCCTCCCCCGCATCCTCACTCTCCCCCTACCTATCCGCGACTTGGTGCTACGCTGCTTGGAACAGGATGTTGGATCAGGAGGCGTCGGGTTCTCCCAAAAGAGGCGAACATGACCCGCAAAGCCATCCGCATGACGATGTCCGACTTCAACGCCGCCTACACCTGGGCACACAACTTGTGTCTGGCGATGCTCGGTCCCGTCCGTGGCGAGGCGTATTTCCGGACGCTCCCCGCCTTGGACGTGCTCGAAGCATGGGCAACCCGGCGGCTGCCCATCGTGGCCGAAGCCTAGTCTTCCCACTCGAGCCAGCCACCCACCGAGGAGGGGGCGGCCGAACGGGTCGAGGCCAGGCGCATCTCGGCGTCGGGGTAGCAGGACAGGAGCATCCCCGCGTAGGCGGACTTGCCTTCGCGGGAGTGCTGCTTCAGGAACCCCGTGATCTTCTCGTAGGAGTCGGCCTTGCGGTGATGGAGGTCGGCCGCGATGCGACCCGCAGCCGCCCGGATCTCCGTGCAGGCTTGGAGTCCCAGGTCCGCCGTCCGAGCCTTGAAGCCGTACAGGCCGTACACCGCCTCGCCGGCTTCCTTGGGACGACCGCCCCGCATCTCGGAGGCAACCTTGGGGCCGATCTCCTTCATGGCCGCCAGAAGAACCTTCGCCGAGCGAGAGCCCTCCCGCTTCACATGAGCCTGGAGGAAGGGCACCACCTCGGCATCCTTGGCGAAGGCGTCCTTGGCGATGCGAAGAGCCGCCTTCGCGAGCTTCCGCGAAGCGGACTCACAGGCGTTCTCCGTGGCCTTGTTGAACCCGTAGAGCCCAGAGGCTGCTTCGCGGCTCGAGAAGTCGGGAACGACCTGGGTGTCCTCGGCCGCCAGCTTCCAGGTGAGACGCTGACGAGCGACCTTGCCCGTTTCCAGGGCGAGTCGGGCGTCATCGGCCATGTAGTAGGCGACCGGCAGCCGGAACAACTGCCCGCCGAACGACACGACCATGTTCTGCCCACCCAGCTTCTCGACGCGAACCTTGTCCCCGGGGTTCATGTTCGTCCCCCCTTGGAATTGGATCGGCTTCAGCACGGTGAACAGGTCCCCCACCTTCGCCTTCGGGGCCATCTGGACACCGGAGTTCTTCATGTCCATGTACCGCTTGAAGTACGAGGAGTTCTCGACGCTGTGGACGACCTTGTCGTGCGAGTAGGACGGGTTGAGCACCCGCAGCCACTCGGGCCGCTCGTAGAGGACGATCTGGGCGTCCACGTCCTCCTCGAACCAGAAGTACCCGTTCTGGAACAGGGCGGTCTTCAGGGCGGCCGGGGAGAGCATCTTGCGAGCCACGCCCTGTGCCACCGCAATGCCACCGTGACCGGCGGTGCTGTAGCTGCGGACGCCTCGAGTGACCTCCGTGCCGTACTGGGCCGGACCCCACGGAGTCCAGGGAGCCGTCGGATCTCCGTCCGGCCAGGAGAGCTTGCGGCCCGAGGCGACCTTGCCCTCCATCTCCTCCCGAACCTCCAACACGGACTCGGGTGGGTTCTCGTTCATCTCCTTGAACGAGTCGCCGACCACCGCCGCGACCTCATCCACGGTCATCTTCTCGCCCTTGGGGAACTTGGCTTCATGGGTCGGCATGGTCACTCCTGTTCCGCGAGGTATCGGTCAGCCACTCGGGAAGCGGCCTCCTTGTCCCCCCACGGCTTCTTGTGCTTGTCCTTGCGGCTCTTGCCCTTCTCCACGTCCCGTTCCCGGGTGTGGTGCTTCCCGGCTCCGCCCGGCCCACGCTCGATCATCTGCTGAACGATGGGGTTTCGACGAGAGGGACCCTCGACGGTGAGCTTGTTGCGATCCTTCTTCTCGACCACGGGGGTCGGAGCCTTGGCAGTCTTGGACACGGGGAACTCCTGTTGCGACTTCACGCGCTGGTCTTGGAAGGTGAGAAGCGCACGCTTCACACCCTCTCGGGCGTCAGAAGCCGTGAACGAACCCAGGGGACGCTTGTAGTTCTGGTCGGTGTCCAGCCACTGCGTGACTTCCCAGGTATCCGACCTGCGGTTCCAGGCGATCGTTCCGACTTCGGGGTCTCCCTCGATGTTCGAGTCGAGAATCCCGTATACGCGCTGCCGAGGCGAGTTGAACAACCAGAAGGCTCGGAGGGTCCCCAGCCGCTCGACCTCACGCGACCCCGCTTCCACGAGCGAAGCCGTGCGGAACAGTTCCGCCTCCGGACGCATGCCGCTCTTGTAGAGGTTGTGCCGGATGACCTTCAACTGGTCCTCGGTGAGCCCCTTGCCCATCTCGAGGTCCCGCTTGAACCCCTTCAGCATCCCGCTGTTCGTGCGGTTGATGAGGGTGTCGAGAGCCGCAAGCATCTGGGCCTGGCGGCCCGGGTCCACGGAAGCACGCTCCGGCTCTGGCGGAGCCGCCACGGGCAAGGACCCCTTGGGGTACAACACCCACTCGTTCCGCTCGGGCCTGAAGTCGAAGCGCCTCTGGATCTTGGACTTGTCCCCATCGGACAGCCCCGCCAGACCCAGGAACAACGACCCGTCCGTCCCGAAGGACAGGTTCGGGTCGTCGGGCAACTCGGCCATGACCCGGCTGTACTTCTGCTCCAGACCGCCGAACCACTGGTGCTGGGCGTCCGTCAGTTCACGAGCGTACAGGTTGTCCTTGACGAACTTGCGCCCGTTGTCGGCCGTGAACCACAAGGCCAACAGCAGGCGGCGGGCCCTCTTGTAGTAGTCGGCGGGCACCGGTGTCTTGGCCTTGGTGGGGTAACGAGGGCGGCTGTCCTCGTTCTTGAACCGCTTGAGGCAGTTCTGGTACTCCTCCCAGGTCATCCCACCGTTCTGGTAGTCCTTGTAGCAGTCGTGGGCCTCGGCTTCCTTCTGGCGAGTGGATGCCTTGACCTGACGACCTTCGACCGTGACCTCGCGCTCGACCACCATCGCGGGACGACGGACGATGAGGGTGTCGCTGACCTTCTCGCCCCACTTCTGACAGAACTCGTCCTCGTCGAGAACGCGGACGTGGCGAGAGGGGTTCGGGATGTTCGGGTCCATGACGTGAACGTGGAGCACACCGTCCGCCCCTTCCACCACGTCGAACACCACCGAGGCGTGGGACCAGGGACGGTTCTCGGGGTTCCACGCGATGAGGACGGGAAGCCCTTGGTCCGTCCAGCCCTTCAGCATCCGAGGGGTGGACGGAACGACGAGGCTACCCCGGCACCCGAAGTACTGGACCGTGGCGAGCATGGCCTCCCAGGTGGCTCCGGCCATCGGAGCCGCCCCGAGCACCTTGTTGACGTCATCCTCGGAGACGTTCTTCCCGTGAGCCTTCAGAGCCGCAGCAATCGACGCGGCACAGCAGGTGAACTGTGTCGTCTGTCGGATGTGGGCCACATCGGCGCGGGCCTGCTTGCGCTCCATCCTCGACTCCTTGGACTCACCCAAGGGGTCGCATAGGAGGATCAGTGAACGAGGCTCGACATGGGCATCAGACCCCGCACGGGGTTCTTGACCTCGACCGAAGCCTCGGCGAAATCCACGATGCCGTCCCAGTACGCCTGCCTGTACCCGGCCATGTACGCCTCACGCACCAGCTTCTCGACCTCGGCCTCACGGTTCGCCTCGGGAGTGGACCGGTACCGGTTCAACGCTCCCTGGGCGAAGTTCTTGGCGCACACGAGGATCTCCGTCAGCTTCCCATCCCAGCGAGCCAGGAGGGTGGCTTGGACGGATCGGAACAGGTTCTCGTTCATGTTCGTCCTCCTGTTGTGGTTTACCCAAAACGCGGGGAGAGAAGACCCCCGACAAGGGCAGCGCCACTAACCGGAGTGTAGAACACCCTCCAGCGCCTCTCGTAGCGCCGCCTCGGAAATGCGCTCCAGTGTCCCCTTCATCCCCTGGCGCAAGATGGCGGCCAAACGGGTGATCGCCGCATTTTGTTCATCGGGAGTGGCGCTCTGAAATCGTGCCCGCCACTGGGGGTCTTTGGAGGCATCCAGGATGACACTGAGCAGAGCTTCTTTCCGAGCCGCCTCGACCAGGAGCGCGAATGCTGCCTGCTCCAGTCCACCAGACGGCCACGACAACAGGAGCTTCTCATCCGCCTCGGATTGCGGCCGGTGGATGGAGTCCACCTGGCCCGAGGTCTTGTTCCGACGCACGAGGACTTCCAGAACGACGACCTCGTGGTCTCCGTCTGAACTCACTGGTGAACTCGGCGGTGCAAGTGGAGGAACAGGTCCGGGACCGTCGCTTCGTTGATCCGGTCCGCGATGGCCTGGACACCTTCCGCCCGCTCCTCGGCGGACCCCCGGTTCTCGGACCAGGGGACCTCGATGATCTTGACGCCTTGCTGCCGCAACACGTCCACGGTGGCGTCGATCTCCTTCTCCAACGACTCGAGGTAGCCGAGGTCGATGGTCAACTCCGAACGACGACCCTCCCGCTCCGAAGCTCGACGCTGGATGCGCTCCGCCGCGATCTTCGGGTCGACCCGGAGTCGGACGCACGCACTGGGGAGGAGCACGGAGGCCGTCATCGACTGGTAGATGATGCGGTACGTCTCGAACTCACGGTCGCTGATCTCGCCCGTGCGATTCATCATCCGGGCGAAGCAGGTGTCCCCGTAGAACGAACGGTCGAGACAGGCGTGACCCCGGTTTGACATGGCGTGCCACTGGGCAGCAAGCTGCATCTTGTACCGGGCACCGAGGAGATGCACCTGCATCGTAAACGACCACCGCTCCTTGTCCCCGTAGAAGTCCGACAGGTAGGGGTTGGCCGCGTCCTTCTCGTCGGGCTCCATGAGCGTCAGCGTGTTGGGACCGAGGGCCGCCCCAAGCTCCTGCGTGAGGGTGGATTTCCCGGCACCAATCAACCCTTCCACGATTACGACTTGCCCCATAGCAGCCTCCGGTCCGGTACCCTACCGACTGACAAAGGCTCCCGAGTAGAGGGGTAGAGGTGCGAATGTCCAAATCCCGCGATGACATGCTCAAGGCCATCGACAATCGCACCCTGAAGCACCGGTTCGCGGGTTCCCTACTCACCATCCCTGGCGTGGGCGACGTCGTCCGTGTCGTCCGGGGACAGGATGTCGGGGCAGAGTACGAAGTCCTCGCAGTTCGCGGGAACGTCTACAGCGCAGACCAGCACGTCTACGTGATGGCGGAGCCGGATGTCCCGACGTGGTATCACCCGTGGGATCTTCAGGTTCTACGTCGTAAAGAGGGCTGACGCCCGGTAGGTGCTTCAGATTTCTTGCGCCCGGGGGTTTGACTTTTTCTCCGGCTCGGGTAGTTAGCGGCAACGGTGACACTAACTCGGACACCCCGACAGGAAGAAGCAGATGCCCGGCGTTCTGGAAACAGATGGATACAAGTTCTCGATGGCCGAGGCGGGATTCCCGCTTCGCACCGAGACCTTCTACTACTCCCACCGCAAGGGCGGCCCGCACTACCTCCCGTTCGATGTCGAGGAGGAGATTCGGAAGCTCCTTCCGGGTCCGTGCCGTGGGAGGGCCTTCCGCGAGGACGTGGAGTTCCTGGACGGGACGTACCCGATGGGCGGGGCCTTCTTCACTGCCTTGCAGGAAGGCCAGATCACCATCAAGGCGTTGCCCAAGGGGACCTGGTTCTTCGACCGTGAGCCCGTGTTCACGGTCACGGGCCCCTCGGCCCTCGTGTCGTGGCTCGAGCCCCTCGCTCTCCAGTTCCACTACCGCATCCAGATCGCCACCCTCGCCTTCACCGACCCGCAGCGACTCGCCGAGGTCGTGAAGACCGTCACTTCGGACGAGCAGAAGCGCATCATCCTCGAGACGCTCGACGCCATCCACTTCAAGTCCAAGGTCGAGATCACCGTCGATACCGCCTCGTACACCGAGCACGTCCAGTCTCGCGTTCGTAGGCTGATCGAGGCGGTCGGCGACCCGACCCGCATCTTCGAGGTGGGGATGCGCTCGGTGGCGTGCCCCCTCCAACACTTCGCGGCTCTGTCCGCCGCCAAAGAAGCCGGGCTCCAGGCCACCAGCAACGTCTACCTGGCGAAGCAACTCGGCCTCACGCCTGTCGGCACCATGGGCCACGAGCACGTCCAGCGGTTCGGGTCGGACGCGGCTGCCTTCCGGGCGATGCGAGACCGTGTCGCGGGCCCGACCAGCTTCCTGCTCGACACCTTCTCCACCATCGACTCGGGCCTCCCCGAAGCGTTCGCTCTCATCGCCGAGGACCCGTCTCGTCGGGACTTCGTGCGGTTCGACTCGGGCGACAAGCGCACCCAGTTCATCTACGCGGTCATGAAGGCTCGTGGGATGGGCATCCGTCCCCGGTTCATCCTCGAGGACTCCTTCAACCAGGAGATGACCGAGGAGTTCGAGACGCTGCGGAAGATGCTCGAAGTCCCCGCCGAGGACGTGCTCTACGGCTACGGCGGCTACATCGTGAAGGCCCCCAACGACCCGCTCACCCGCGACCGGGTGGCGGCGGTCTACAAGCTCACGCAGAGCGGCCCGACCCCGACCATGAAGTTCGGGGATGAGCCCGGAGCGGGGAAAGAGTCCATCCCCGGTCAGCCGGTGCTGTACCGCCCTCGTCTCGGTTCGGCCGAGTACCAAGGCCCCACCGGCATCGTCGCCCAAGAAGGCGAGGAGATGTCTCGCGACTTCGAGCGGCTCTCTGGGGCGGACCGAATCCCCAGCCACGTTCACTTCACGGCAAGGGAAGCCCAATCCTTCGCCGCTCGGAAGCCGGGACTCGCTTTGAGCCCCGCCACTCAGACTCTGGTTCAGAACTTGCGGCTTTCGCGTATGCACTCCATCAACACCCGGAGGCAGTAATGCCCGTCCTCAACCCGCAGGCCCTCATCGACAACCGCGTCGCGGCGATCCGCGACATGCACCAGAAGGCAGGTCAGACCCGGGCGGAACTGGACCTCTCCGGAGGTGTGGATTCGGCGGTGATGCTCGGGCTCCTCTCCCGTGCTCTCGGCCCCGAGAACGTGACCGCAGCCTTCCTCGGCATCAACTCCAACCCGGACGCTCTCGCTCGGGCTCGGGAGTGTGCCCAGGCGTTCGGGGTCAAGCTCATCGAGTTCGACGGCACGTTCCTGTTCGACACCCTGTACCAGACCATGCTCACCGCGATGACGCGGGCCGGGTACTCCGAGGCGGACATCTTCACCCGGATCAAGAAGGACCCGACCATCCTCGGCTCCATCCGCTCCACCCTCCGTGCCCCCTGGGGTCGGGCCGCCAACCGCCTCTCGGGCGGGGGCATCCGCCACGGCACGGGCAACGAGGACGAGGACCGTGTCCTCCGCTTCTACCAGAAGGGCGGCGACGGCGAGGTCGACTCCAACCCGATCTCGATGCTGTCGAAGGGCGAGGTGTTCCAGTTGGGCATCGCCCTCGGTGTCCCCCGCTCCATCCTGACCGCCCGTCCGTCCCCCGACCTGTGGGGCGTCGGCGACCAGCACAACGACGAGGAGGAGATCGCGTCCTACCTCGGCCTCAAGGGCTGTGGCATCCCGTTCTACTCCTACGTGGACGTGGAGACGGGGGCCTACAAGAACGTCGGCCTCATCGAGCGGCTGCACCGCTTCTGCGACGGGACCGACGGGAGGGCCGGTGAAGTCCTGTTCGGGGACAGTTCCGAGTCCCTGGCCTTCCTCAGCCTGAACGAGGTCGCCCCCCGCTTGTCCATGTTCGCGAACATCCCCGAGAACGTGGTCACCACGCTCCTCACGAACGCCCGGCGGGTCGAGGCGGCCACCCGCCACAAGATGAACCCCAACTGCCCGGCCCTCGGTGACCGCGCGTCGTTGGTCAAAGCGGGCATCCTCACCAACGAGCTTCCGGTCTGATGTGATAGTCTCCCTACGGAGGCTTCACACAATGCTCAAAAGAGGGACTTTCGTGCAACTGACTTCCGCCCCATCCCGCAAAGCCCGAACGGCGCACGTCCGAGATGCTGTAGTTCTCGCGGACTCGTTCGTGCGGGAAGGTGTGGAAGTCTGTCCCATCGGATTCTTCTCACAGAAGTATGGGGCGTGGGCTCAGGTAGTGCCCACCGTTGATTTGGCGGAAGTGGGTGCTTCAACCCATCTCCCAACGGAAAGCCCGCTCCCCCGCAGCTACCGCCCCGAGTATCGCATCTGGATGAATATGCGTCGGAGGTGCTCAGATCCGAGGAACCAGAGCTTCTACCTCTATGGGAATCGGGCTCAGGTGTGTGCGGCGTGGGACAAGAGCTTCGATCAGTTCCTCGCAGATATGGGGCCTCGACCTTCCCCGAAACACTCGCTCGATCGCATCGACAACAACGGGAACTATGAGCCCCACAACGTCCGGTGGGCCACACCCAAAGAACAGGCCCGCAACACCTCCTCCACGAGGTTCCTCACCGTCGAAGGTGTCACCAAGCCCTTCACACAGTGGGCGGAGGAGGTCGGCATCACTGTCCAGTCGTTGGAATACCGGCTCAAGAACGGGTGGTCGCCGGAAGATGCCGTGTCTCGACCTCCGCAGAAGTCGGTGCCTCACCGTGACAGCCTGATCACCAAGCGCAAGCGGGGATCGGGACACCATCTCTCCAAGTTGAGAGACGGAGATGTCCTTCAGATCCGAGCCGCCTTCAAGGAAGGCGAAGCACAGGTGTCGCTCGCCCAACGTTTCAACATCGCCCCCGGGACGGTGGCCGCCATCGTCCACAACCGCACTTGGAAGCACTTGCTTCCGAAGGAGTAGCACATGCGCTTGCATCTTTTCGTGGTAGATCCCCAGAACGACTTCTGCATCGGGGACGACGGCCACGGCAACCAGGGTGCCCTCGTCGTTCCGGGTGCCGACCAGGACATGAACCGCCTCGCCAAGATGGTCCGCCGTCTGGGCAGCAAGATCGACGACATCCACGTCACGATGGACTCCCACCAGACCGTCGGCATCGAGCGTCCCCGCTGGTGGAAGCGTGCCTCGGACGGTGCCGAGCCCGCCCCGTTCACCTGCCTCGGCATCCACCCGGACGGCCGCCGCGTCGTGAAGTTCATCCCCGGCGGCTCGAGCCCGAACGCCTTCGGCATGTCCCCGACCGAGGAGGAGTACGTCACCACCATCCCCTCGTTCCTCCACCAGGGCGGCCCGACCGGGAAGGGCTCGTTCGGCTACCTGCAGGCCCTCGCGGCCCGTGGCCGCTACCCCCACATCGTCTGGACCGAGCACTGCGTGGTCGGCACCTGGGGTTGGGGCGTCGTCCCCGAACTCGCGAATGCCCTGAAGTGGTGGGAGCGTGAGTTCATCGGCCGCGTCAACTACGTCGTCAAGGGCAACAACCCCTGGACCGAGCACTTCTCCGGCGTCATGGCCGAGGTGCCGGACCCGGCCGACCCGGCGACCCAGGTCAACACCCGCCTCGTCCAGACCCTCGAGGACGCCGACGTGATCCTGTTCACGGGCGAGGCGCTGTCCCACTGCGTGGCCTCAACGGGAAAGGACATTGCTTCGGCATTCACGAACCCGAAGTACGTCGAGAAAATGTGGCTCATCCGTGACTGCTGCTCGAACGTCGGGGGATTCGACTTCCTCGGAGATGCTTTCCTGAAGGAGATGCAGCCGAAGGGGATGCGTGTCGTCAACTCCGATGAGGTTCTGGCGTAAGCAGAAAAGCGAGACACTGGGCGATGACGGAGTCCCTGTCGTGCTTCACCTCATGATCCCATACCACCATGACATCGAACCCACGAGCACGGAGGGCACCGAGCTTGTGCTCCTCGTACTCGCGGGCCTCGCGGACGGTGCGGTTGGGTCGGAACAAGCACCACCCGACCTCGTCCGCGTCTTGCTCAGGACGTGGGTGGAACCGGGATCCGTTGTACTCAATGGCCTTCTTCAATCGGGAATGGACGAAGTCGTACTTGTAGTAGGCACCGTCCTTCCAGACGTTGAATTCCCGCGTGTGGGGGGAGAAGTAGCACTTCTCATGGTGTTCCTTGGGAAGCCTGTCAAACAGGAGCCCGAAGAAATTCTGTGCTTCGTGGGAGGAGCGTCGACTTACAAAAGCAAGACTCGGGGCCCCGTATCGCTCCACCAATGTCCGACGGAACTTTGCAGCCGATTCTGGATGTTGGAGGAAGTGTTCCACACCGTACTTCGCCCGGAAGCCCTCTCGTTGTCGTTGCTGTATCTCGGGCACCTGACTCACCGAATCAACCCCGTAGCGCGCACGCACCGTCTCCACCCGCTTTTGCTTGATCGCGGCACTCTGAAGAACGTTTGCCACACCAAACCGGGCAAGGTTCGACTCCCCCCGACGACGGAGGAAGTCGTCAGTCTGAAAGTGATGTTGCCCGCCGTTTCTTTCTCGCGTGGTCTCCAGCATCCGCTCGATCGCGCAATGCTCGCAACCACGACGAACACCCTTTTCAACCTTGTGTTTGAAGGTTCGGAACACTGTTTCGGCTTCCACTCCACATCCGCATCGGTAGCGAAGCCTCTGGTTGCACCCCGTGTACTCAACCGAGAGGAGTTCACATCCGGCTTTTCGGAAGAACCCCTCGACTTCACCCAACGTCCAACTTCTACCACCCACCACACACCTCCGTCGCTAACACCCGTTGCGATATAGGTGCTTTACCGGAGTCACGACCATGCCCAAGTTCTCTGCCGACGCCACCGGCCCTGTGGCTTCCACGTTCGGGTTCTCCGCCGTGGACATCTCGAAGCTCGGAGCCGGCGAGTACACCCTTGTCGGCCTCACCGTGGACTGCTCCGGTTCCGTGGCCGGGTTCGCCCGCCAGGAGGAGAAGGCCATCAAGGCCATCGTCGAGGCGTGCCGCCACTCGCCCCGGGCCGACAACCTGATGCTCCGGTACACCCGGTTCGACCACCTCCTCACCGAGGTCCACGGGTTCAAGCTCCTCCAGGACTGCAACCCCGGCGACTACGACAACACCATCCCGGCGGGCGGCTCGACGGCTCTGTACGACGCCTCCGTGGACTGTGTGGATGCCGTGGCCCGCTACGGTCGCGACCTCCAGCAGAACGACTTCACGGCCAACGGCATCGTGTTCGTCATCACCGACGGCGGGAACAACGCGGGCAAGATGACCGTCAACGAGGTCAAGAAGTCCCTCGAGCGCGTCGTCCCCTCCGAGGCTCTCGAGTCCATCGTGAGCATCCTCATCGGGGTCAACGTCACCGACCCGATGCTCGCCCAGATGCTCCAGGACTTCGCCACCCAGGCCGGGTTCACCCAGTTCGTGAACATCGGTGAGGCGGACGAGAAGCGGCTCGCGAAGCTCGCGGCCTTCGTCTCGAAGTCCATCAGCAGCCAGAGCCAGGCTCTCGGCACGGGCGGCCCTTCGCAGGCCCTCACCTTCTGAAAGAGGGGGCTCCGTGAGCACCACCACCACCACCACCACCCAAGAGAAGGTGGGTGACATCATCCTCGGGGCTCACCTCGTGCATTGCTGTCACAACACCCGGTTCACCCCTGGCGGGAAGCTCGTTCTCGTCCGATCACCGCTCCAAGGGGGTCGGGGAGGTTCGCACCACTGGAAGGAGACGCAGAAGCGTCCAGGGGGCTGGGAGCGCAAGGTCGAACATGTGCTGGACACCAGTGCCGAGGACCCGACGCGAGCAACCTCCGAGTTTGAGGTGGTTCGCGTCCGTAGGGTCCCGACATCCGACCCCGGGTTCATGGGCCGCGATGCGGGGTACGGCGGAGGCATCGAGATCACGGTGCGTCGTCGGGGAGGAAAGGACGAGCGCATCGTCTATACCCGCTCGTGCTGCTTCGACACGGACGTGTCGGAGGCCGCACAGGTGGTCTCCTCCAGGAGCCCCTGATGTGGCCTCTCTCCGGGGAAGCCCGCACGTTCCCCGCTCCCGGATCTCCGGGAGCGTTTGGGGTGGCGCGCAAGCACGACATCCACACGGGCGTGGACCTCTACTGCCCCGAGGGAACGTCCGTGTTCGCCGTCGAGCCGGGGGTGGTGGTCGCCATCCTCCCCTTCACGGGACCGAAGGCGGACTCCCCCTGGTGGAACGACACCGACTGCATCCTCGTGCAGGGGGAACAACACGTCCTCTGCTACGGGGAGATCGCTCCCGCTGACCTGAAGGTGGGAGACACCGTGGAAGCGGGCCGACTCCTCGGCTGGGTCACGCGCGTCCTCCAGAAGGACAAGGGGCGTCCGATGACGATGCTCCACTTCGAGCGGTACACCCTGGGCACCACCGAGCCCGTGTGGTGGAAGCTCGGAGAGCCGTGGCCCGAGAACCTGTTGGACCTCACTCGGCTCCTCATCGAACAACTCGGGAGCCCCGCCCTAGCTCAAATCCCCAAGCCGAGTGCCCCATGAACACCGACGCCTTCTTCACTACGGGCAAGCAGCACAACGTCTGCCAGGACTACGCGCTGGCCCAGTCCGGGTTGATCCTGTTGTCGGACGGGTGCTCCTCGTCCCCCCACACGGACGTGGGCTCCCGCCTCATCTGCCACATGGCCCAGATCCACGGCCCAGCCGACGGTGTGGCCCAAGCTCGGCTCCTGTTGGAGGTGTTGGCCCTCCCGGATGAGACGCTGGACGCCACCTTGCTGTCGGCTCGTTGGGACCCCACCTCGCGCTCTGTGCAGGTGACGGTTCACGGAGATGGCGTGGTGGTCGCTCGCCGCCGGGATGGGACACGGCTCATCATCTCGACGAGCTACCCGTCTGGGGCCCCGCTCTACCCCAACTACGACCTCGACCGGTCCCGACGGGACCGCTACGCCACCGAGTTCGGCACCCGGCAAGTGGTCACCTCCTACGACGGGGACGATGTGTCCGAGAAGGAAGTGGTCATCCTGGGGCCCGAGGGCTGGGGCTCCCCGGTGACCTCCTACGGGTTCAACGCGGACCAGTTCGACCTCGTGCTCCTGTTCTCGGACGGAGCCCTCTCCTTCCGCAAGCCCGTGGGCACCTCGGGCATGACCGAGGCTGTCCCCCTCCCCGTCGTGGTCGACGAGATGCTCGCCATCAAGGGGTTCGTGGGGGAGTTCCTCACCCGTCGGGCGAAGCGGTTCCTGAAGGACGTGGCGGCCAAGGGCTGGCACCACGACGACGACTTCTCGGTGGCCGGGATGTACCTCGGCGCAGAGGTTTCCAATGGCTGACGTGACCCAACACTCGAAGTTCCTCTCCCTCATCCTGCGGCACAAGCCCGGGAGTGTGGGGCTCACCCTCGATGATGCAGGGTGGGTCGAGGTCGACGCCTTGCTGAAGGCACTCGACGAACGGGGGCGTGGGATGTCCCGCGACGACCTCAACCAGGTCGTCGCGGACAACAACAAGAAGCGGTTCGAGTTCAACGAGGACGGGACACGAATCCGTGCTCGTCAGGGGCACTCGGTTGAGGTGGAGCTTGGCTACCAGCCGAAGGCCCCGCCCGCCGTGCTGTACCACGGCACCGCTGAACGCTTCCTCGAGGCCATCTTCAGGGAAGGTCTGCAGAAGATGTCCCGCCACCACGTCCACCTGTCCGCCACCACCGACACGGCTCGCCAGGTTGGGGGACGCCACGGAAAGCCCGTGATCCTCGAGGTGCGGGCGCAGGAGATGGCCGAAGCTGGGTTCCAGTTCTTCGAGACCGACAACCACGTCTGGCTGGTGGACTCCGTGCCGACCCAGTATTTCCAACGGACACAGCCATGAAGGTCGTCATCCAAGGCCAGGGCGAGGTCAGCCTCACCCAGCGGGAGTTCGTCGCTTCGGGCGGCGAGGTCATAGCTTTCGTTGCTCCGCTGTGCTATGCTTGCGCGCATGGCCTACACCTTCAAAACCCGCAAACCCGGCAAGAGAACCTGCAAGAAGTGTGGGAACACATTTCCGAATCGCGTGATGGTCGATGGTCGGATGAGGATGCTGAGCAGCAGGATCTACTGCCTGGAGTGTTCGCCTTTCGGGGCGAGGAACCACCAACCGCTGCACGATCCCGAGGCGATGAACCCCGAGCGCACCTGCCAGACTTGTGGCAAGGCGTTCACCTACCTGGGGAAGCACAACAACAGCGCCGGTCATCGGAAGGGGGTCTGCAACGCCTGCCGATCGGTTTTGCGAGCAAAACGACAGAAGGAACGGGCAGTCGCATACAAAGGAGGGAAATGCGTCGAGTGCGGCTATTTCCGGTGCCTCGATGCCCTCGTATTCCACCACTCCGATCCGACAGTGAAGGAGTTCACGGTCTCGCGCATGTACGGATGGGCGTGGCAGCGCCTCCAGGCGGAGATCGACAAGTGCATCCTCCTCTGCGTGCGTTGTCATGTAGAGCTACACGCGGAGCAAAACCGTGATCGTCCATATTCAAGGGCAAGGGCCGGTCACGCTGACACAACGTGACTATGTGGGAAGTGGCGGCGAAGGCTCGATCTACGCCAAGGGCACCACCGCGTTCAAGGTCTACACGGACCCCGGGAGGATGCTCCCTGTCGGGAAGATCACGGAGTTGGCCGCCATCCGCGACCCGAACGTGATCAAGCCCGAACGGGTGTTGCTCGACCCCAAGACGAACCAGCCCCTCGGCTACACGATGCGGTTCGTGGGCAACACGATGCCGCTCTGCCAGGTCTTCACCCGAGCCTTCCGGGAGCGGGAAGGGCTCGACCACCCGAAGATGCTCGCCCTCGTGCGGAACCTTCAGGCGATGGTGGCGAGCATCCACCAGTCGGGCACGCTCATCGTCGACCTCAACGAGATGAACTTCCTCGTGGACCGGACGTTCTCCGAGGTCTACGGCATCGACGTGGACAGCTACCAGACCCGCAGCTACCCCGCGACCGCCATCATGCCCTCCGTCCGCGACTGGACCGTGAAGGGGCACGACTTCACCGAGTTGTCCGACTGGTTCTCGTTCGCGTGTGTCGCGTACCAGATGTTCACCGGCATCCACCCCTACAAGGGCAAGCACGCCTCCGTCCACGGGCTCGAGGAGCGGATGAAGGCGTGCATCTCCATCTTCGACCCCTCGGTGTCCGTCCCCAAGGTCGTGTACCCCGTGGACGTGATTCCGCCTGGCTACCGGGCGTGGTTCAAGGCCGTCCTCCAGGACGGGAAGCGTCTCCCTCCGCCTGCAGACCCCGGCACGTTCGTGGCGACGGCGGTGTTGGTCCGCACCATCCTCAGCGGGGCCTCTCTCGACATCTCCGAGTTGGCGGCCTTCGCCGCACAGGTGCTCGGGTTCGTCGAGAACGGCGGGGCTGTGGTGGCGGGCACTCCCGAGGGCGTGTTCCTCAACGGGCGCAAGGTGCGGGGACCCACTCCGGTGCGTGGAGTGGGCTTCAGCCCCAAGCTCAACCAGCCTGTCGTGGCGTGGCTCGAGAACGGCGAACTCCGGCTCTACAACATGGCCCAACAGAAGGACGTGCCCGTCACTCTGAAGGCCGACCAGGTGATGGCCTACGGGGGCCGCATCTACGTCAAGAGTGCAGATCGCATCATCGAGATGGTGCTCACCGACTCGGGCAGCAACGTCGTGGCGTCTCCTCGGGTGGCGGCCAACATCTTGGAGTACGCCACCCGTCTGCATGACGGGGTGCTCGTGCAGAACCTCCTGGGCTCGATGTTCGTCTCCGTGTTTCCTGCTGCCGGGCTTGCCCACCAGGTCCGGGTGCCCGAACTCGACGACTACAAGGTGGTCGAGGCCAAGTTCGACAACCGCCTCCTGATGGTCGTCGGTGCGAAGAAGGGCAAGTACGACCGGTTGACCTTCATCTTCGACGAGCACTACCAGACCTACCGGATGCGCCCGGTGGTGTCGGACATCACGCCGGCCGGGCTCAACTTCGTGGTCCTCGACAACGGGATCTGCGTCCACCTCAACGAGGACGAGAAGCTCGAAGTCTCCTCGGTCGGTTCTGACAAGATCCGGGTAGTGGAGTCTACGGAACTCGGCAACGACATGCACCTGATCAAGCACGGGGGCAAGGTTGCCTTCGTGCGAGGCGACAAGGTGTACACGATGAGGTTGAAGTGACCGATCCCAGCGGAAAGCTCTCGTCCAAGGACGGGGCGGACATGACCGAGGCTGAGTTCCTCGCCGCCTACACGGCGAAGGACTACCCGAAGCCGTCGGTCACGGTCGACCTGGCGATCTTCACGGTCATCGACACGGATCTGAAGGTGCTGCTCATCAAGCGGGGCGGACACCCCTACAGGGGATGCTGGGCGTTCCCTGGCGGCTTCGTCGATGTCGGAGACGGGCTGAAGCAACAGGGGGAGGATCTGGAGGAAGCGGCCCACCGCGAACTGCAGGAGGAGACGGGGCTCCCTCACGGCTCGTGCTACATCGAGCAGTTGTACACGTTCGGGAAGGCCGGGCGTGACCCCCGCACGCGCGTCATCTCGGTCGCCTACTTCGCTCTCGTGAGGCCCACGCTGGCCCCGCTCGTGACGGCTGGGGACGATGCGGACGAGGCGAAGTGGCAGTCCGTCCAGGAGGTGCTCGAGAGTAGGGCGGCCCTCGCCTTCGACCACGACCAGATTCTCGACACGGCCATCAAGCGGCTGCGGGGTCGCATCGACTACTCCCCCATCGCCTTCGACCTGGTGCCCGAGACCTTCACCGTGGCCGAGCTTCGGTCGGTGTACGAGGCGATCAAGGGAGCCGCCTACGACCCCAAGACCTTCCACCGGAAGTTCCGCCGGATGCTCGAGGACGGCATCCTCGAGACTGCCCCCGGCAAGCGGGGAGGCGTGGGTCGTCCCTCGGCGGTCTACCGCTTCAGGCGCTAGACCAGCCGGCGGAGCTTCTTCTCGGCCTCCGCGAGGCTCTTCGAGACGTTCATGGAGAGTTCGCGGGTCACAACCGCCGCTGCCCCGTACACGTCCGAGATGGACTCATCCCCATCACGGCGGCCGTCGAGGGTCAGCACGACATCGCGAAGGATGTCGTTGGCTCGGTCGATCTCGTTGGCGCACCAGCGAAGCTCGTCCTCCATCGAGGCCGTCCGGCTCGAGGCTTCCTTCTCCATGATGGAGTGGAACGCCTTGGACTTGTCGTGCCACTCGTAGCCAGGGATGTTCTCGATCCCGAGGTCGGGCGGGGCGAGGGGGTGGCCCTGGTTGTCGCGGGGGAAGGGCACCTGGGAGCCCTCACCTTCAGTGGGGGTGAAGTCCTCGACGAGGCCGTTCACCCAGCCATCGGTGTCGGGGTCGCGAGAGTCATCCTTGCGGTGACCGGGTTCGTAGGCGGCCAGGAACCGATCCGCGACCCGAGCCGAAGCACCCTCGCCCTGCATTTGTTTCCAAATGCCTGTTATATAGGGCCAATCGTCCTTGTGCCCTGACTCTTCAGCAAACGCCTTGGCTTTGGCCCACATATCTTCATCTTTCTTTGTCTTGAGGAAAGAAGGCACCGGCTACCTCACTTGTTTTCTTCTACGCTTTGCGCGTGCTTACGGTATGGGCCCCGCTTCTTGCCCTTGCGAGTAGCCGACATCTTGGCTCTGGTTCCAGGACTGGCTTTCCTTCCCCGATGTGCTGCTCCAATCTTGTCCCGAGTCTCCTGACTCGGAACCCATCCCGTATGTGCGGCGATGAGAGCATCTCGATGTTCGAGGCTCTTCTTCTTGCCCTTGCTGCCGGCACTCATTTTGGCCCGTGTTTCCGCCGAAGCTGTAGCCCCCCGAGCTTTCTGGGCCGCACTCATCCTTGCTCGCTGCTCAGGCGTGCAAGTGCGAGGGTGGGCCGCATGTCGAGCCTTCTGTGCCGCACTCTGCTTGGCCCGTGTCTCTGGGCTCGCGCGATAGCTGTGGGTGTCTACCACATTCAAGTTGTAGCCCTTCTCGGGGTCTGTGGCGGAGAAGTCGAGCACATACTGGGCTTCTAGTTGCGGCAGCAAGGTTCTGTCATTCTCCCGGTGAACGACTTCACATTCAAAAGCCCCCTCTCCGTACAGGTTCCATGCCCGCTGCAAGTGCGTGTTGACATGCACACCTCGACGCAGACGAGCCTTGTGGCTGCACCAACGGTGGGTGATGTCTACAGACTTCCCCACGTAAACCTTCCCGTTGATCTTGTTGCGGACGGCATAGATACCGGAGGTGGGCATCAGCGTTTCCTCAGGCGGAGAGCCTTCTTCACGAAGTCCGAGGCTTCTTGACGGGCCAGGGCTTCCACCGCTTGCGGATCAGCCCCCTCGCCCACCATCAACTTGATGGCTTCGGCCAGCACAGCGGACAGGGTGGATGCCTTCGCACCGTCCGGCCGGTTGGCCAACGCCTTGGCCACCTCTTCGCGGAGGTGCAGCGTCCGCATCTGGCCGTACCCCTGACGTTCAGAGGCACGACGAGCAATGCGCTGGATCATGTCGGACTTCGACAAGGCGGCCCCGTCCGGTGGGTAAGAAGCCCACCAACCACCGGGCGGTATAGGACGCCTATCGGGTCACTTCTTCCCAGCCTTCGGGAGAGCCCCACCCTGGATGTGCGAACTGATGAGGTGGACGGCTTGGTCCCGCGTCTCCGCGTCGGGGAGCTTGTCGAGAACCGCCCGGAAGGCCCGCTTGACGAGATCCTGGGGCACCTTGTCCTCGATGGCCACGATGTCTTCGGCGTGTCCGAGCCACGCGCACAGGGCACGGTGCGAGAACTCCGCATACAACTCGTCGGAGGCGATGGCCTTGCGAAGCGAGCCGGTGGCCGCCCCGATCTGGCTGAACACCGAGGGACACCGCTCCTCCAGCAGAGGGAACTTGTTGCGGACGATGACCTCCTCGTCCTGCCAGTCCATCCAGTGGAATTCGTAGGCGCGACCGAACCGGTCGAGGATCGAGGCATCGATCACGTTGGCCGAGATCATCCGCCCCCGGGTGTCACCACCCCCCGCCGTGTTCGCCGTCACGACGACCTGCGTGCCTGGGAACACCTTGTAGGTCACGCCCGCCGGACCCTTCACGCGACCCTCGATGGAGTCGAGAACGAGACGGAGGCTTTCCGCCTGTTCCTTCGTGGCCCGGTCGAAGTCGGTGATCAGGATGAGGTACGGCACCTTCCGACCCGTCGGCGTCGTGTACCCGTCGCGGAGGGTCTTGAGAAGCTCACCTTCCGCCCAATAGGTCCCTTCCTTGTTGAACTCGTGGCTGAAGAACCACGCGCGAATGTCCGCCGAGGGTTCGACCTGGAAGATCAGACCGGGCGTCCGCGTCATCCAGGAGAAGGCGTGGAACAGGGCGTCTTTGCCGGTGCCCGGGAGGCCCCAGATGTACATGGAGCGACCCCGAGCGAGGCTGATGGCCGCCTCCCGAACATCCTTCGCCAGTTCCCCGTACTGGGGGATCCGGTAGGCGTCGGGCAGCTTGAGGCATGCCGACTCGGGCACGTCGGGGCTCACCCGAGTCCGAACACCGGCGAAGTCGATGCTCAAAGCGTCGATCCCGGGGGGCGGCTGCTGGTTCTTGCGGAGGTCCGCACACCCCCGGTTCAGTTCTGCCAACGCCGCCTGGGAGGCGAGCGGGGCACCTGGATACCGCCGGAGGTACTCGGGAAGGCTCATCGCGTGAGCCTCGATGATGTGCTCACCGAGCCAGTGGTCGCGATGGCCACACACACGGCAGGCCGGGGTCTCGAACGTCATCGGGATTTCTCCTCTCCCTGTCTACGCGATGGGAGGCCCGTCCTGAACCTCAACTCGAGAATCACGCTGACTTTGCCAGCGGCCGACCACGCCCGATCCCCCGGAAGTCCAGGATATCGTTGAGCTTGTTGATGAGTGCCTTGGGCAGTTCGGAGATGTTGGCAGCCCAAACGTGGTCGGGGAACAGCGTCATGACCGACTTCGACTCGGCCCCGATCCCGACGCCGATGATGTTGATCCCCGACTTCTTCGCGATGCGGATCTGACGCTTGATGACCGGGCTGTGCCCGTAGTTGGGCTCCCCGTCCGTCACGATGAACAGCACCCGGTGAGCTTCCTGGCGGGTCGCCAGACACTCCAACCCGAACTGCACCCCGTCCGCCATCGGCGTGCCGCCGACCGCCCGGGTGTTGGCGAACCGCCAACACGCCGACTGGAACTTCTCGTCGAACCCCTTGAACACGTCGTGGCACACACCCTCGGCCCGGTGGAACTCGCCCGACTGCATGTCGTCGTAGTCCACACCGTTGGGGTTGCCCGGACCATCCCGGAAGCCCGCCACGAGCACCGCCGCCCCGATGGCGTCCAGGGGCTCGGTCAGAGCCACGAGGCACCGGGTGGCATCCTGGAGCTTCGTCCGGGGCCAGGACATCGACGACGACTGGTCGATCACGATGGCCGCCGCGATCGAGGTGTCGATCTTGTCGCTGACGGTGTAGTAGGCCCGGCTCGGAGCCTGACCCGACCGAATCGCGGCGACCGAGTCCACCAGCATCCGCTCGGACAGTTCCCGACCCCGACGCACACCGTGGATCACCGACCGCTGCTCGACCGCCCGGACGATGGACCGGAGACGAGCACGCAGGAAGGAACACTCCGACTTGACCGACGCGAGGAGAGCCTTGGCCCGCCGCTGGTCATCGGCCTTGCCCCCGTCCGACGGGGGCACCATCGTCACGATGTCGAGAGCGGGGTTGTAGGGACGCCAGACCTTCTCCTCGGTCGTGCAGTCCGAACCTTCACGCTCGCGGACCGCATCGAAGGCTTCTTCGAGAGCCGAGGCCAGATCCCGCAGACCCGCCTCCTCTCCCTTGGAGGCTGCGTCGAGGATTTCCTCGGCAACCATCTCCCACGCCTTCGCACGCTCGGGATCCCAGTGGTGGCCCCCAGCACCCGGAGCGGGGTCCTTCCCCTCGGAGTCGGAGGAGTCGTCCCCCTGACCCTTCCCGTTCCCGGAGCCTTCGGCGTCGTTGTCCCCGTCGCCGTCGTTGTCCCCGTCGTCTCCGGAGCCCTCGCCGTCTTCGTCCCCTTCGTCTCCGCCGCCCTCGGCTCCATCCTCCTCACCAGAGCCCTTGCCGGAGCCCTCCCCATCCTCGTCGCCTTCGTCTTCTTCGCCGCCGGAGCCCTTCCCAGAGCCCTCGCCGTCCTCGTCCCCATCCTCGGACGGGTCGCCGCCCTTGGAGGCACCCTTGCCCTTCCCGTCGGGCTTCGAGCCCTTCCCCGGCTGGCTCTCGCCGTCCGAGCCATCGCTGTCGGCATCACCTGGCTCTTGGGGCACGTCCTCGAACTTGATCATGTCGTCCGCATCCTGCGGAGGAGCGGGCTGAGACGCCTTCGGAGGCGCGGACTTGAGATCAACGGCCTCCTGCCACCCGCACTTCGTACAGGTGATGATGCCCTTCCCCTTGACCTTGCCGCCCTTCCCGTCGGACAGGGGGCGGACCACCAGATCCTTGCCGGGAGCCCCACACTTCGGGCACTTGGGCTTGCCCCCCGAAGCCTGGGCGTCGTCCGCCGCCTTCTGCATGTCCTCGGGGTCGATGAGCTTCTGAAGCTCGATCAGCACGTCCATGGCGACGCGGAGGCAACCCAACACGTCCGTCCGGGGCATGTTGATGGACTCGTCGAGGAGCGGACGCAGAGGCCCGTTCTCGACCAGATCACAGGCATCCTTGTTGCGCTCGCTGTAGGAGCGCAACGCATCATTCTGCGTGTCCGTGTCGTAGCCGAGGCCCAGGTCCCGGAACATGCCGGTGACGATGGGGAGCGGCTTCTCGAGCGGCTTGGGGCCACGCTCGGACAGAAGCTCCCGACGATCCGAGAACTCCTGCATCAGGATGAAGTCCTGGAGTTCGCACATCTTGTCGTAGCAACCGGGGTAATCCTCGTTGCCTCGACGCTCGATGCGAATGTCCTCGACGACGTTGTTCCAGTCCTGGAGGAGCCCGTGGAGGGGAGCCCAATCCGGGATCGAAGCCCAACGCGGGAGGATCAGGGCACAAGCCTCGTCCACCGTCAGATTCCGACGGCACGAGTACTTCGTGTGCCACGCTTCGTGGTAGCCGCCGCCAACGAGGGCGAGAGCGACCCGGATCGAAAGGGTGTTGGGGGTCGCCGCAATGACGATGCGACGCTCGGAGTCCTTGACCTTCTCGTTGTTGGAGGCGGTCACCCACTCGGTCACGTTGGCCCGGGTGGGGACGCATCCAGGGTTGGCCTTGGCCCAATCGCACATGTGCTTCACGAGCACCCGGACGGTCCACCGGTCCACGTTGTAGAACCGCGTGCCCTGCGAGATCACGCGGGGGGCATCGGCACCGAGGATCGACACCACATTGGCGCGGTGCGTCGCACGCCAACGGTCACCCTTCATCTCCGGCACCGGGTCGGTCATAGGACTCATCCTCCTCCCCTACTACGCGGGGCCGACGGAATCTGAACCCACCCCGATCAGAACGCTGCACATTCCGCGTAGGTCTCTCTATGACACGAGGGGTGCTGATGAGCGATCTGCCACGAGAGGCTACGACCGTAGACCCCTCTCTACGCGAGATTGGGGCCTCTCGTTCCCATCAACGCCTCATCTTCGGACAGGTGGACCTCCCTCAAGCGCAGGCGCTTCTGGTGGTGCAACTTCTGGAAGAGCACCCCGCTGGAATCGTCGGCCGGTTCTACGGCACCCGGTTGAGCGGGTTGCTCCTCGAAGATGGGTTTCGGCCTTGGTCCAGTGAGTCGCTGGGCGAGGTGTGCTGGGACAACTCTGTGGGTCGTTGGGTTCAGACGCCACCCGTCCCCGCGTAGAGAGAGCATGGACAACACTCAAGTCATCGCGTTCGTGACCGAACGCCACGCGGGTCAGAAGTACGGGGGACGCGATTACGTCTCCTCCCACCTGGCCGAAGTTGCAGCCCAGGTCGCCACGGTTGCCCGAGGCGATGCCGACCTCGAGACGGCGGCCTGGCTTCACGACGTGGTGGAGGACACCCCCACGTCGGTCGAGGAGGTTCGAGACCTGTTCGGCGAAGGTGTGGCCTCCCTCGTGTGGGCTGTCACCAGTGCCGAGGGCAAGAACCGGAAGGAACGGAACGCTGCCACCTACCCCAAGATTCGTGGAGCGGGTTCGCGAGCGGTGCTGTTGAAGCTGTGCGACCGCATCGCGAACGTAGAAGCCTGCTTGGCCTCGAAGGACACCAAGCAGGCCATGTATCAGCGGGAGTACCCCGGCTTCCGCCAAGCCCTTCGACGGGAGGAGGATGGCCCTGTCGTCCTCGCTCTCTGGAACCGCCTCGACAACTTGCTCGGCTGGTCCGAGCCGAAACCCTCGGAGTCCCGATGAGCACCGCCGCTGTTGCCACCCCCACCGCTCCCCTGATCCTCGGGCCGTACCTCTACCATGCGGGGATGAACCACCACGAGATTCCCCTGGTCTACCGAGAGAACCAAGCCCATGCGTGGCATGGGGCGCAGTCGTGGGAGAACAAGGTCAAGGAGATCACCCCGGACGCGGAGAAGTTCGAGATCCTCGAGGTGGAGGAGGTCGGACCCATCCTCGTGATGAAGATCAAGTACCCCTCCTGCGTGAAGTGTGCCTTCGAGGGCACGAAGGTCATCGTCTACAAGGGCGTCTCGCTGAAGGCGGTCGTGAAGTGGAGGCGCATCGACCCGCACTTCAGGGACCCCAGCCTGAAGGACGTGTACACGTCGGCCCCCAGTCCCGCTGCCCGGTTCCCTGCCTCCCCCGAGGGGTGGAAGCACGCGCTCGACTTTGCACGATTCCTGTCAGGACTCCCGTAGAGGGGTTCAGGAACCGACCCGGCATGCGTAGAGTCGGTGTCGGAGATCCCACCATGGAACACATCTTCAACTGTCATGGCGAGTGGCTGGTCGTCCTGCAGGGACTCGCCGCCCTTCCCCTCGTTGGCGTCTGGTTCCGCATGTGCTTCCACAAGCACGACCACGAGCCGAAGCCGTGAGCGACTTCAAGCCCGGGGACAAGGTGGAGTGCATCCTCTCCGTCGAGGAGCAGATCGCTCGTCGTGAGCGGGATGCGGCCAAGGCGAAGAAGAGGGGTGTTCGCTTCTTCCTCGGCAAGGCGGCCACCTACATGCACCTCGACGAAGCCTACGTCGTGATGGGCACCACCAAGACGGGCGGCCTCCGGCTTCGGGGCTTCGCCCCCACGGTTTCTCCCAACGACGTGCAGCACAGCACGAAGCCGGTGTACCGATGAGCCGTATCGTCGAACTCAAGTGGGACTGCGGGGAATGCTCGACTCGGGGCATCCTCGGCCGTCACAAGCGTTGCCCGTCCTGTGGCTCGCCCCGCGAGAAGGGCGAGATGAAGATGGATGGCCTCGGGTCCGACGACTACGACTCGAGGACAGGCCGGAACAAGGCGGCCACCGTCACCGACCCCGAACTCCTCAAGCTCGCCACCTCGGGGGCCGACTGGTTCTGCTCCCACTGTGGGAGCGGGAACAAGGGCAACGGGGACAAGTGCGACTCCTGTGGGAGCCCCCGGTACGCCAAGGCCGAGGAAGATCACCCCGACTTCAAGGGTGCCCATCAGCGAGTCCAGGGCTTCGACGCGAAGCTCGAGGAGGAGATGAACCGGGACATCCGCCCCGAGGAGGACCGCACGGAGCCGAGGCCGCCCCCACGGTCCGCGAAGCCGACCGTTCAGGAGGCATGGGCCAAGATCCAGGAGGAGGTGACGGAGGACGACATCCGGCCCAACCGCCAGATGAGCGAGATGAAGGTGTTCGGGGTTGTGTGCGCGGTCCTGGCGGTGGTGGCCCTCATCATCGCCGGCATCGTGTGGGCGATGCAGACGCACGCTGTGGTCGGTCAGGTCACCTCGATGACGTGGTCCCGGACCGTTCACGTCGAGCAATGGACCGATGTGAAGGACCGCCTCTGGCGGCATGAGACTCGGGAACGGGCTGAAGTCCCTCCGGTCAACGGGAGTGGGGCGCAGGCGGGGCTCGACCTCGTCGAAGGCTCCTGTCGAGAGGAGCACTTCAGGGACGAGCGGTACGTCTGTGGCTCCCACCAGGAGTGCGAGGACATCTACCGGACGGAGCGGGAGTCCTACTCTTGCACGAAGTCCGAGAGCTACGTGTGCGGGGAGACGTGCCGGGACAACGGCAACGGCTTCGCCACCTGTTCGGACAAGTACTGCACCCGGCAGGTGCCTGACACCTGCTACCGCAACACGCGGGTGTTCGACCACAAGAGGTGCGAGGACGTGGACGACTACTGCTCCCGTCCGATCTACAAGTCCAAGTGCGACTACCTCACCCAGGAGTGGCGGGCGGCGGGCACCAACCCCACCTCGGGCACGGGCACGAACTTCGCGTGGGGGGCGGAGCCCCAGGGGGACGAGGTTCGCCGGTTCTACTCGGCGAAGTACATCGTCACGGCCACCTACACCGACCGCAGAAAGGTTCAGTTCCACGAGATCGAGGAGTCCGTGAGCCGGACTTCCCGTACCCTCGCGGAAGGTGCCGCTCGTCCGTACCTGTCGTGGAGCCTCCAAGACCCCGTGGCCTTCCAGATCAACAACCTGGGTGGCGTCCATCAGGCGACGCACATCTCGGCCTTGGAGAAGTGATGGCTGTCATCCCGGACAACGCGAAGATCATCGCCGAGGGTCACCTGTCGTCCTACTTCGATCACGAGATGGAAGCACTCGGTTGGGAGCCGACCGACACCGGGGGCGAGAAGTTCTCGTGGACCACCAAGGTCCGGCCCCC
>Ga0194119_10000596_pt1 | contig 68986 bp, 62 predicted proteins | sample TA2MahC100mmetaG_FD_148620 | JGI IMG/M metagenome (GOLD analysis project Ga0194119, IMG submission 148620) | Freshwater microbial communities from Lake Tanganyika, Tanzania - TA2015018 Mahale Deep Cast 100m | ecosystem: Environmental > Aquatic > Freshwater > Lake | place: Tanzania: Lake... | reverse complement strand
ACGCATGACCGACTTCGTGACCCATGAGAAGATCATAAAGGTTGCCATCCATATCTTTCCAGACAGGACAGACTAGTGTGCGTGATTTCAGATCGAAATATGCGGTCTTGACTTTTTGGTGTGAGACCGTGATATTCTCAGTCGCCAAAAGTTTGGCGAGCATAGACTTGGAAGTTTGAATACTCATATTCATACAACCATTATCCTATAAATTATGTATTAAGTAAAGTGAAAAAACCTTAACAAAATCAATAACTTACGTCAGTTAACAGAATATACAAACTTTTCAGGTAGATTTTTCTTATCTACTGTAATCATGGGCTGATTCTCTGGTAGATTTATTGGTGCTTGTTCATTTTCCTGTTGCTGAACAAAAGCTCGCATTCTTTTTACATTTTTCTTAACTTTTCGTTTTGCTTGATCAAGTTTGATTGGACTGACTTTATCAGTATATACAATCCCATCTAAGTGATCAATTTCATGTTGAACACAAACCGCTGTAAGTCCATCGAACTCTTGTACAATCTCTTGACCATACATTGCTTGAAATTTTACTTTTATATGATTGTGGCGTGGAACTTTTAAATATAATCCAGGATAAGACAAACATCCCTCTTGATATGTTGCTGGTGTAAGTCCATGATCTATAATCTCTGGATTAAATAATGTCCAAATCTCATTGCCCATGTTTATAACACAAACGCGATGTTTAAGTCCAACTTGATTGGCAGACAAACCGATGCCACCATAATGCTTTAGAGTTTCAGCAAGCGAGTATGCTAATGATTCGCATTCTTTGGGTTCATGATCTTTATGATTCCATGTAATGGTTGGTTCGCGAAGAATTGAATCATAAAAATCTACCAATTTGAAAATTTCGTATTCAATTAAATTACCTTTATGATATTTTATCCTTTTTGACATTTAGTTCACCATCTGTGAGAAATTTTTAATTTTACCGAATCGTATTGTGTGTTTAAACTTGTCTATCATTTGATCTGATTTATGTGTGATGACAAACACATTCGTGCCTTCATTCATAATATTTATCAGCTTCATAAATTCTTCAGTACCATTAATGTCAAGAGAACCATCAAAGACCTCGTCAAAAATTAATAGATTCGTATTCACACTGTTCTTTAATTTGGCGACCGACCTCCAGGTAAACAACAATGCAAGATCAATACGTTTCTTTTCACCTTCTGAGAAATTATCATAACTGAAATCATCTCGGTGACGAGACTTGATGGTCTCTTTGAACTCCTCGTCAATATTAAAATTAACGAAGAAATCCATCGCAGCCAAGTATTTGTTTACCAATTTGTTTATAATTGGTACATACTGCTTAATGATTTTCGACTTAATCCCGCCATCTTTAAGCAGCTGCGCGACAATATCGTAATTCTGTGTTTGTTCAGATACTTCTTTTCGTTTTTCGTTATGAATATGCAAATCAGTCAATAGAGTTTTACTCTGAGCCTTGAACTCTTCACTCATTGCTGGTTTGCTCTCTATTTCTCCAATCTCCGCTTCAAGTTTCTTAATATATTTTCTGATCTGGTTGCGAGAAGTATTAACACTAACAAGATCTTGTTCAAGAGATTTGAGTTCTTTTTGGATTGTTTTGATGGTATTGATTCGCTGTAGAACGGCATCACTTTCCTCCTTGAGTTTGTTTAATCCATCAGTAAGTTCTGTAATTTTATTATTACAAGTATGCACTTTCTCTTCTTTATTATTAATCGCTTGGTCACAAGTTGGACATGTAGAATTTTTAGAATAAAATTCAATATCCTTTTCAAGTTTCTGAATATTATTCTCGATCTTTGCCTCTAAATTGTTTATCTTTTGAAAACGTTTGGCAGTAAATTCTTCATCGGAAGTTTGAGCGACAAATTTATCTATTTCAGATTCTTTTGCCAATGCTGATGCCTCTAGTTCAGAAAGCGTCGTTGTATTTTCTATTATCTCTTGTTTCTTTGCATCAATTATATCTTTAGTATTTCTTTTAAGTTCATCTAAATGTCTTTTATGAAGTTCAATTTTACCTTTTGTGGCATCTATTAGTATTTTAAGATTACTCGCCTGATCTTTTAAAGTATGGAGTTTATTCTTTACAATAATATTCATCGATGAGAATATTTGTATGTCAAGTAGATCTTCAATAACAGCTCTTCGATCAGAGGCTGATAGTTGCATAAATGGAGTGAAATTAGTAGATCCTAGAATAACGATCTGTGTAAATGATTTGTAGTTCATTTTAAGAATAACTTTTTCAAGATACTCTTGGTAATCCTTGGATTTAGCATCTTGATTTAACATATCGCCATCTACATATATTTCAAATGTATTTGGACGAATACCACGAACAATTTTATATCTTGTTTTACCAACATCGAATTCAATCTCAACCGTGCAATCTTTTTCATTGATTGAGTTTACAAGTTGAGGTTTATTGATATTTCGAAATGGCTTACCAAACAATGCAAATGTGATTGCATCTAGGAATGTAGATTTTCCTGCACCATTCTCACCTACAATCAATGTGGTTAAATGTTCACCGAGTCGAATTTCAGTAAACAAATTACCAGTTGAAAGAAAGTTTTTATATCTAACTGTTTTAAAAAATATCAAACTGACTCCATAGAGATGGCTTCGCTGTACACATCGCGCAAGACAGCTTTTATTTTATCTGATTCTACTGGCAATGTCAACCCATCAACATACTTGTTTAATATTGTAATCGTGTCCTCTGCTTGGTCTACATCCATCTCTACATTGGCTGTGAGCTCTGAGAAATCTTCCACAACTGAAACTTCTAGTGGTGCTACTTTGGTAATAGTGTCAATCAAAGTATCAAACAAAAAAGAATTATTTCGTTTTTCAACAACAATTTTAAGATACTTTCCACTCAGATGCGAATAGTCAGTATTCACAATATCATTATAGAATAGATTATCATCATTGTAATGTATCTTATAAAACATTTTATTTGGGTTCAAAATAAATGTTAACTCGCGAGTTTCTGTGTCGAAGATATGAAAGCCACGTTCATCGTTATAATCTAACCATGTAATTTCACCAGGAGTGCCCACATAAACAATATGTCCATCACTGCTTTTGTGATGATAATGCCCACTTAACACAAGATCATATTTCTGTAAAATACTTGCATTCATACCCTCATGACTGATATTCATTTTATCCATTTTATAGCCAGCAAGTTCATAATGACCAAAATTAATTTGATTCTCGCTGCGCTTGATGAAATCCATTATTTCTAGTTCATTGTCTTTGCATATCCACGGAATGATATCGATTCCCATCCAAGTAGATGGCTTGTCATAAAGAATTAAATGTTTTTCATATTCTCTTAGAAGCAGATTAGGTGAATTAACTTCGAGAGTGTTCTTGAAAAAAATATCATGATTGCCAAGTAGAACACGACACTCAATATTGTGTTTGACTAACTGATCAAAAAAGTAACGACGGCAAAGAGCGAGAGACTGAAAAGAGATATATTTCCTACGATCAAATAAATCACCCAACTGAAAGATAGTAGTAATACCATGCTTTACCAAATAAGGAAAAAAGGTATTCAAATAAAAATCTTTGTAGTAGTTATGAAAGGCAATGCTATCACCTCTCATACCAAAATGTGTATCGCCAAGGATAGCAATCTTCACTTTACAACTTCCTCATCTACAAACTTCTCAATACCAGCCTTCTTGGCTTTCTTAGCCTTGCGAGCATTTTCCCAATTATCAATGAACTCTGAGATATTATCATAGAGTTCGAATTGTCTAAACGTGCCGTCTTCATTTTCATTTAATTCATATTCATCTAGAACGCCAGCTGTTTGTGTCGACTTATATTTAATATAAAGTTGTTTCTTTTCCTTTTGAATGCGTCTCAAAAATGCATAAAAAACTATTTGTGTGAAATATGCAAATGGATTATTTGATTTGGCAGGATCAAAATTTTCTACATACATGACGCAATTTTCAATTGCATCTGCAATCATTTCATCTCTAAAGGTATATGAAATAAAATTTGGTTTATGCGAAAGATTCTCTGCGATCTTCATAAAGCACTCAGCAACATATCGAGGGATTTGTGGTTTAGGTTTACTCTCTCGTTTGGCTTTTCTAATTGCTTGACGATATTTTGTCATTTCTTTGACAAAATCTTTATTGTTTATATAATGATTTTTTGCCATAAATTAGTGTACTGGTTTATCCTTTTTAGTTTTCAATGCTTCTAAGATTGAGATTACATTCTCATGAGTTTCCATATGTTCTTTAATCATTTCTCTTCTCTTTTTCAAGGTTTCTTGAAATTTAGATTGATTATTATAGAAAAAATCGCTGACGAATTCGTATTGCTCATAAAATTCTGCGCGGACTGGAGTGCAAAACATCACATCATCTAATGGAAATTCTACTTCACGTAGTTGTATAATCGATTGTGGTAAGTATTCCTGCAATGCAAGAGTTTGTCTCCCCTCTTCAAATGCAGTTTCAATCTCAACTCTCAGTGGCATCTCAATCAGAATACACTCTTCCTTATATGTTACCCATCCAACTAAATCATCAGGCAAATTTTTAAATCGTACGAACTTTAATTCTCTTTCTTCTGACATTAATTTATCCTTACATTGTTTGTAGTGAATGGAAATTTTTCTTCGCTGTATATCTTCACTCTTTCTTCATAATGTTTCAATGTAAAATTTATATAAGGTCCATACCTAAGATCATCTGCTAAATCGTAGAGTGTCGCTGCATCTTTGTTATCTCCTAAACGTAATACGCGACCAATTGATTGCAGCGAGCGTATCTTACTCTTTGTTGGAGAAGAGAACACTATATTATGTAGGTTGCGAATGTTCACGCCTGTCGAGAAAGTGCCATAACTCGCCACAATGATTGCGTCGTTTTCTTGTTCAGTAATATGCCTCACTGCTTCACGATCCTCTGCCTCAACTCCACCATGGATAAAAAATACTTTACGACTATTTGCTTTTTCACCTATCAGATCATATAATATCTTACCATGTTTTTCGACATAAGTAAATAAAATTAAACTATTTCCTTTAAGATTTATTGCAAGATCTCGTATAAAATTATTTCGACCTTCATGCTGTGTTAAAAAATTCATCTCATCAGGATAAGTAAATCCTTTGATCGCTTTACACACTGCGTCAGGATATTTCAATACAATACATTTGATACTGAAATTCGCTAATTGTTTGCGTTCAATTAACTCTTTTGTAGAGATGGCTTTAAACACAGGTCCGAATAATCCTTCTAAAACCAACTTATTGACTTTACTGTCATCCAGTGTTCCTGTTGTACCAATACGCACATCACAATTGATTAGTTTAGTCATAATACTTGTCAATGACTTTGCTTTAAATGTGTGCGCCTCGTCACCAATAATGAAGTCAAATTGCGAGAAGTATTTTTTGGGCATGTCGTATATACTTTGCCACGTAGAGATAATTAAATCACTGTTTGGAATCTTTGTTTCACCACCAAATATTTTTTGACAATGTTTCTCCACATCCCAACCATTACTGCTCGAGTAATTTTGAAAATCAGAGTGCATTTGTGTTACAAGGTTGATTGTCGGCACGATAAGCAATCCTCGTTTCTTACCTGTGCTCAGTAACTGACGAATCATCATATAAATGATGAGCGACTTTCCACTCGCAGTGGGCGAGACAAGCACTGTTCTTTTTTTAGTAAGACCTACACTTGACGCAAGATATTGATAGTCTCGTGGCTCTATGGGAAGTGAGAGTGCACTTGCTAGGTTTTTTGTATCGATTGGATGAAGTTCTGTCTCTTCATCAATCACTTCAAACGAATAATTTTTTTGTTTACAAAAAACCTTTATGTAACTAATTAGTCCAGTATAAATTTGTTTCGTGCGTAAGTTGAGCAGACGTATCTTTCCGTCCCAGTGTCGATTACGAAACGCTGGACTGAATTGATACCCAGGAGTCGAAAATGTAAAAAATTCAGACATCTCTTGAAGTATCGAATCTTCTGCATGAACCTGTACATATATGTTGTCAACCTTTTCAATCGCAACGTGATCGATCATCTAGCACCTTGAATAAATTTCTCCCAGCCCATATATTCTTTTAATTGCCACGTTCGATTGTTTAGTTCCTTCATAACGTTTGTACAAAATGAAGACGCCTCCTCATGATAGGCTTTCTTGCGTTTAAGTTTTGATAAATCCTCATCACCATCCAAATAAACTTGAATATCAGATTTAAGTGTAAATCGAAACGGCTCCCAACCAAGTTCTGTCAATTCTTTTTGATCAAGTTTACCTGTATAATACATCCACTTCAATCGCTTGAGTTTGTCTAGTTCTAATCCTACTCTTTTTGCAGCAAGATTATGTACTGACAAATATTTGTTATATTTGTTATGAATAAGGGGAATACGCAAGATTTCTTTTCCAGGCTCTGTAATATCTACTTCAGAGTCTTTTTCCCATTGCGCCATGAGTTCTTCAAGAGGAGGAGTTTCAATTTTCATATATGAATAGAAATGAGTACAATGATTGTATCATACTATATTTCATGAATGAAGACAAGTTACAAAAAAGGTTGACTAATTGTATTTTTGTCGATATAATAAGTATGTCTACGTTCTAAAGATACTCTATATAACTAGACTATAATAATTCGATATCGTAATATGAAAATCTAAACGATGCATTGCTTGTAATAACACCTTCGGCATTTGATCCGACGTTAAACGAAAGTGATGACAAGTAAGTTGGAAAAATATCATGAAACTTAACACGAATTCTTGGATTGTTTTTGTTTGAATAAATTGTAAGAATTCCATCTGTATATACGGCAGGTCGACGATTATTCATTAAACTCTGCATATAAGAAGACTTTGTTACTTTTGCTAAATCAACATATTCTTTAAAGTCGGTAGGAAATGTTGCAGCGCGAATCCAATTATGAATTTCTAACCAAGAACTTAACGTTTCATTTACAAGAAATGTTGTGCTAAAGGCATCATAAACTGCTTTTTCTCCTGGCACAAATAAATCAATAAATGGTGTAAAGCGTTGAATTTCAGTCAATGAAATTCCAGGAATAGATGCATCTTGACAAAAATATGTGACGTCAGGTAATCGATCAAAGATCATCTGAAACTTATGCGGTTGAAGAAAATCTGTATTAATTGGATTTCGTGTTAATGCTGTCATCTAATAGTTTCCGTAGATCGATGGTTTTTTCTCTCTCAATTAAATCAATAATAAAGTTTGTTAACTCGATTTCTTTCTTGATAAAGAATAGTTTTTTGTTTAATTCTTCTAATCGCTCAGAGTAATATTTCAATTCCTGCTTTTTTTGTTTGCGCAGATCTTTCAAGTCTGATAAAAGAATTATCTTAGCCATATTATATTTAGGGAAAGAAAAAGGGGTGGATCCTTTCGAATCCACCCCCGAGTCACTTTGCCTTGTTATTATTATAAGTTTGGCAAACTATTACTGGTTGATATTCAACACGACGAACTTACGATAGTATACGTTTGTTCCGTTCGATAGAGTACCATTACCTGCCGCTGTTGCGAATGGATTTGCTACGAGACCATAACGTGTCTTGAAGCCAACCTTTGGCTGGTATGTTGTTGGATCAACTGCACGTACCATCTGGAGTGGAACGTATGGGCAGTAGAACAATCCAGCGTCATAAGGAGTTACTCCCTTATAACCTACCACAACATAATCTGCACCGCTGACAGAATATGGATCAACATAGACTTTGATGCGTCCGAAGAGCACACCAGCGAATGTGTTGCCTGTATCGTCAACTACGAGATTCGTGTTGTTTGATAGTGCTGAGTTGTAATCGAGAAGACCAGTCATTGCGAGGGCTGATGCAACGTCTGTGGAGACGATGACCATGTTGCCCTTGCCGCGACGGGTGTCTTTTGCGATTTTATTAGCTGCTTGTTCGATGCGGAAAAGAAGTGACTTATACTTCTCTGCCTGCCAACGACCAGAGGTGCCACCTGCTGCATCAGATACTGTCGAACTTGATAGGTTGACAACATTTGATGTCACGCCAGTGATACCGACATTTGCAGTTGCATAGATCGTACGAACAACTTCGCGGTTGATTTCAGCAAGAATTTCAGTTGACAAAATATTTGTCAATTCTGTTTCTGCGTCGAGACCGTGAACTGCCTTTAGATCCTGGGCTAGTTCGAGCGTGTAAGCTGCTTGCAAGCCACGTGAATTGGCTGTAACAGCAACGCGATCGATTTGGAAGCCCATACGAGCAAGTGTTGCATCTTCAGCAAAAGCTGTTGTAAAGCCAATACCCGTATTTGCAAGACCGAACACTGCAGAATTTGCATCACCTGGATTTACAGATGTGCTAAATGCTGTTGATGTTCCGTTACCTGAATGAGTATTTGCTTCGTTGAAGAGAGCTTCACCAGCGCGAGCTGAATCTGATGCAAATGTTGAGCGCATAGCAAAGATAAGTCCTGTTGGACCTGTCATTGGCTGCACGCCGCAGATGTCATAAGCCATTAGATTTGGAAGAGCACGACGAACTAGACCAATAAGAACTGGATCAAATCCTGTGATTCCTGCGTTTGTTGCACCTGAGAGACCAGAGATTCCTGCAACGCCCATGGAATTTGCTGGAGCAGCTTCCCATAGGTTTTGCATTGATCGTGTCTCTTCCATAAGAGCACGTTCCTGATTTTCTAGAACGAGTGCAGTAACTGCGCGCTTGTAAGGGTCGCTGATTGCTGGGAGTTCTGGGTGATCAAGAACTGGTGCCCACTTTTTTGCATATGTTTCGTTAATATACATTTAGTGTTTCCTCAGTTATTAGGCTTTTGGAGCCGTTTTTGATATTGATTGAACATATCGACTCATAATATTATTTGTAATTTCTACTTCTGGTTCTTCATTAAGAGCGACTCTTTGAAGTTCCTTTACCTCACTTTTCACTTGTACTTTAGTCGGGAAGTAGTTCTCGCGTAATACAGCGAGTTTTTCTTCATAATCACCTTCTGTGGTGAACTCCACACCCTCTGCGAGTGCCTTCATTTTCTCTGCTTGAACTGCTGTGAGTCCAGAGCAGAATGATTCTGTGACAATTGCTTTCTGAACAAAGTTAAGTTGCTCTTGAAGAGAAGCAATTGTTGCGGTCTGATCTGCAACATGTTTATGTACATTCTCTACATACTCAGCTGCTGATTCAAGTTCAGATGCAAGTGTTTCTGCAACATCAACTTTTTCTTCAGGAATCTCGATGTAGTGCTCTTGGAACAATGCACGTAAACCAGAGATAAAGTCTTCAGCGAGCTCAGCACGTAGACCTGTTTCGACAGCAACTTTATTCTCTTGCATCCATTGTTCAACAACATAGTTGAGATATTCATCAACTTGCTCTGTCAATTCGTCTTTAATTTCCTCATATGCCTGTCCTAGAACTTGGTCATTTGAAGCAACAAGCTCTTCTAGAATTTTTTCGACACGAGATGATACAGCTGCTTCGAAGATAAGTGTGGCTTTGGCGCGGAATTCTTCAGAGAGTGATTCGCCATTAAACAGCGCATCTACATCCTCTCTCATATTGCCTTGGAACTGCTTGACCGTTTCTTTAATTGCAATCATTCTTTGCTCACGAATTTGCTCTTCGGTGAGTTCAGCTGTTTTATCTTCAGCTTCTTCATCATCTTGCATATTTTGATCAGATTGCTGAGGCATTTGCTGAGGCTTTTGCTGAGGCATTTGCTGAGGCTTTTGCTGAGGCTTTTGCTGAGGCTTGAGCCGACCTTGTGGGTTCTTTCCACTTTCGCTGAGATTTTCATTCTCATTGAATGTCTCATTTGCTTCCTCTTGATTTTCTATGTCGTTCATATTCGAATCCTCAGTGCTTTCATTTGTTGTTTTACCACGAAATAAATTTAATGCCCCTTTGGCTAAATCATAAACCGCTTGTCCAGCGGCGCCAGCTTTGGCAGCGTCTCCAAAATCTTGACCAGTTAATGCGCCGCCAATACCTGTTCGGAGACCAGTACGACCAGCCCTTTGTGCAAAATCAATAAATGCATTTCCAAGACCATATTTATCATTTCGTTGATTTGAACTTGTAGTTTGATTTGCGCTAGAGGAATCTGCAGAAGCACCTCCACCAGAGGAAGAATCGGATCTAGATCTACCTCTTCTATCAATTGGATCTGAATGCCAATCCTCTAAACTGTTATATCTACCTTGAGGTCTTGCAGCGCCATCATTTCCCTGTTGACCTGCTGTTTGCTCTGGTGGACCTGATCCTGCAGGATCAGGTCGACCTGATCCTGTACCTGAACCGCCAGCACCAGTGTTGGTAGCGCCAGCACCAGTGTTGTCAGCACCAAAGTTCAGACCCTGCTGAACTAACGTTAGCATTCTATTAGCATCAGCACCAAGATTTGTACTAGCAGCTGAACCACCATCACTCTGCGCCTGGTACGCGACTGGTTGTGTAACTGGTCCTGAACCACCAGCTGGTTTTGAACCACCAGCTGGTTTTGAACCACTGCCATCAGATCCACCAGCACCCATTCTATTAACAGCAGCAAGAGCTTGCTTAAAATCAGCATCTAATTTTAAATTGCTTTCTTTAGTTTTACCAAGGCGTTCTCTCATTTTATATGCATAATCTGCGCCAACATTAGGATCAACTCCGAAACCTGCAGCTAGTTGTGCACCAGATCTACGAATTGATGCTCCTGTTTTGCCATAGCGATCTTCATCACTCATTTCAGATGGTGCTTGAAATTTGGTTCCTGTCCAGAATTTGCCTTTATTTGCACCAGTTCCCCTTTCGCCATACTTCGGTGTTGCCACTGGTGCTGCCGCTGATGTTGCTGTCGTTGCAGCAGCGTTTGTTGCAGCAGCATTTAATGTTGCTGTCGTTGCAGCAGCATCTGTTTTAGCGCGTCGACGACGTGGACCACCCCTTTCAAATAAGTTTACAACGTATTCAGCTTGATCCTCTGATAATGAATTAATAAACTGATCTAGTTGCTCTTCATTTAATGTTGACAGTTGTTGAATGATATCTGTTTCTTCAGCAGCCATTCTATTTACTCCTCTTAATCGATCTTTGTTAGCGTTAATATCTCTCATGAAATTTCTAACTGAGTCTGGATCTTCATCGTCGTTGTCTTGATTTCTATTTTGTGCCACGCGTGTTTGTATATTCTCAGAATCATCTTGAACATTTTGATTAGATTGCTGAGGCTTTTCTCGTTTTTGTGCAGCTTGATTAAGTGCTGTTGAAGCGACGCTACCAGCAAGATCTGATCCTGTTCTTTGACCAACTGCTCCACCTGCTGCACTTGTAATATTTCCAACAACTGCATCTCTCACACTGCCGCCTTGCAGTTTAGCAGAAGCAACATCGCGTGCAAGATTACCTACAAGCTCTGACCCTGTTGCTTTTGCAATACTGCCACCAATTCCTCCAGTCACTCCACCAATCGCACCAGATTTGGCTCCTGATTTTAAGCCTGCTGAAAAACTACCGCCTGACAATTTACTTTGAACACCACCCTGAATTGCTCCCGATATGCTTTGTTGAACAACATTTTTCGCCAAGGTTTTTAAACCTGCTTTCAAACCTGCTTTTGCGACACCACTAGCAGCGGCACCACCAGCGCCACCAGCTGCTGCACCAGCAAAACCTAATTTTCCAGCAATTGCACCACCAATTCCAGGTAAAAGAAATCCAGCCGCAATTGGTGCTAATTTCTTTAAAATTTTTCCAATACTTCTTTTCTTTTTAAGGACCCATTGTCCACGTTTAAATTTCCATTTCTTACCCTTGGGTGGAGGTTCTGTTGGTTTTGGAGGGCGTCCTGTATTCGGAGCTGGTGTCGGAGCTGGTGTCGGAGCTGGTGCAGAGGCGTTAACATTACCATCAGATCCACCACCAATACTTGAATTTTCATTATCACGTGCTGCTAATTCAGCAGGATCAGTTTCTTCATCTAAAGATGCAAGTTGAATTGTGTATACTATTTCCTCTTCATTTAATCTTTCAAAAAATTTAACTAGTTCTTCATCGGATTGTGATTCAATAAAATCTTCTAGTTGATCTGCGTCCTCTTCCAACTGCATGAATTCATCTTCAGTAAATTCTCGTTGTTTAAAATCATTAATAATCGCTTCAATGAGTAATTCTTTTGCTCCATCTTCACCATATTGTTCAATTAAATTTTCCATTAAATTATTTGATTTCTCAGGCTCTTCAGATTCAGAATTTTCCTCTGACTCTTCATCCTCGGTTGGAAGTTTCTTAATTTCTTCTGCTGGAGCTCCAGGACGACCTGGTTTTGGTGTTGCATTTATTGATTGTGCACTCATTAAACCTGGAGACACAACATCTCCAGTCATCATTTCACCACCTAAATCATTGTGTTGTATAGCAGCCATGCGAATAGGCTCTTTGCCAGCATTCGCCAATGACGCTGCAAGAATTTCAGCTGCCGACTCGTGTAATGTTTTATGAGCCATGAAAATTATCCGTTAAATGGTAATATATTTATAAAAGTTATAATCTCGATAAAAAGTTTTCAAATATTTTCAAGGAGATATCGTCTAATTGCTTCTGTTTTGCAGTCTTTATTTGATTATAATATTCATTTACATTAAATTCCTTCACAAAACCATTGTCCCAGACCCACTCTTTACCTTCCATAATGCCTTGAACAAAAGCACCTGGAGCTGATGGATCAGCTACGATATCAGCTGCAGTTGCAAGGTAAAAGTCTGGTTGTACGATATTGACTCCATCGATCATTTTAAGAGAGCCCATACCACGCGAGGATACACCAAGAGTAGCACCAGCCTCCATAAGATTCTTAGCAATTTTACCCATTGGAGTTTCAAGAACTTTTGCTTTACCCTCGAATACATTACCATTGCGCGAAATATTGGTAATCATATGAGAGACGCGCTCTAGATTAATGGTTGGTGATTCTGGATGTCCAAGTTCACCAAAAGCTCGATTCTTATCGACGTATTCTCTCATGTAACGATTGACTTCGTTTTCAAGTACCGCAACAGGATATGAACGTCCGTTTCGATTCTTTGTTTCGGCGACAAGGAATGGACCTTGAATGTATAAAGTCTTAACACCGTTTTTCTCTTCAGTGATGACTTTAATTTCTTCGACTGTTTCTGTAATAAGTTTCATTTTTTGTTTCCTATACTCCGAGAGCTGCTCGTCTTCTCATTGATCTTCGTCTTTTCATAAGAGCTCGAGCCATTTTTGCTTTTCTTTTAATTTTGCCACGACGTTGGCCACGTTTGCGACGAATTCTTTCTTGCATTGACATGCGCTTGAGTTTACCACCACGAATCGTATATCCTTTTACAGCAGAGACTCTTCTACGTCTTTGCACTTTACCCTTTCTTATACGAACTCTGACAACATTTGTGCGACCTTGACGCATTATATTGCGATTTGCTTCGCTTAATGATTCTGAATTTTCTGTAACCTCTTCATGTAATCCATAATGTGCTTGACGTAAGTCTTCAGCATCTGAAGCCATGGCCATGTCTGAACTAATTTCTCCACGCTCTAAACGTCCTTGCAAATGCGCAGCTCTACGTTCTGCTTCTTCTTGTTGATCTGGTGTTAATTTGGAAGGAGGAATTAAATTAAATTGTTGTTGTTTTTCCGTTGGTACATTTTGCGCAATAGCACGACCAGAGCGTAATGGTGAATGATTCGCATCAAAGGGGACAAAACCTTTGATAACACCTTTTGTACCAAGATTACGCATGAAGTTTTTAAGTTTTTCTCTATTTTCTTTTTTGCCTTCCTCTATCGCAATTAATGTTTTATATAAGTTTAATTTATGTGTAGCAATTTCATTTATTAATAAAAATATTTCTTCTTTTATATCTTCACGACTTCTATAATTTTTTAATTCTCGAGTCTTAACGATGCGTGGATTTAACGCTTGCATTGTCTTAATACGTTTTTCATCTTCATGATTAAATGGTTCATCTTTATCATTTTCTTCATCATCTACATTCGTATCTAATTCAGAATTATCTTTTTGAGTTGAAATTTTTGCAGGTTGCTCAGCTAAAACTTTACCTAAAACATCACGTGATACAGCGTTAGCCAAATCAACACTAGTATCCGTTGGTTTTATACCAAGTTTTCTTTTTTGTTCCATCTCTTTTTGCATAATCGATCTTTTTTGATTTGCACCTTGCCTCTGCTTAAAATCGGAATCGCCGCGATCTTCGAATTTTTCTTGATCAACATTCATTGAATTGTCTCAGTAAATTTTTTTATTTTATTAAATGATTCTTTACTTTCAAGTATCATATCATTAAGTCGTATTTTATTTTGTTCATTTAACATTGAGTACAATATTTCAATTTTTTTAAATACATCTTTTTCTATATTAATTTCTTCGCCAGTGGCAAATAAAACAGGCACAACGTCTTCTTTTAAAAACCCTGCAGCTGCTGTTTGACTAGTGCGAGCATATGTATTTAAATCACCGAATCCTTTATCTAAATCGTAAGGGACTGGAAACGTTAATCCGTATTTACTATCAGTATACATTACAACTCGTTGGCGATTCGGAAACATGCGTATTGCTTGTCTTCGCAAAACAAGCACAGCAGGTGGATTAAATTCTTCATTTAATAGCTCTGTTTCTTCTCTCATATCGCGTAATGTACGACGTAGTTGTGGCATGGTTGTATTTACAATCGTAGCAACTGGCAATTTTAAAGCAGATACAGCATCCCTTTTTTGCGGACTCATATCTCGTAAGATTCGAAAGTGAGAATGTTTTGGATTTTTTCTTGCGCGATTAATATAATCACTGATTGCAGAGGTAGCAAGAGAGGTATTAACACTGCTTCCCAAACGTAATGTGTTTCTAACAAGTGCAATTCTGTCACGAAGCTGGCTACCATTGGTTTTATTTGCAGCTGCAGCCTCGTCTAAATTTAACTTATCATTGTTTTGATGATTCATTATGCCTCTGTTTGTGCCTCTGTATTCATTTCTGTTGGTGCAGCAATGAAGTTCGAAGCAACCTCAACTTTTTTTACCTCTAAAGCATCAGCGACTTTTGCTGATAGAGAACTATTAAATGCCTCTACAGCCTCATCTCTGTTTCCTGAAAGAATCGCGTTTATAAATGATTCACTGTTCATATATTTCTCCAATATTTATACAATTATTATTGTTGCGGTTGTTGCTGTTGCTGTTGCTGTTGTTGTTCGGCGGCAGCAGCTTGTTCTGGTGCTACAGGAGGCTGGGGAGGAGCATATTGAGCCTGAATCGCCATTAATTGTTGATTCATAATGGCTTCCTCTTGAGCCTTCGTTATAGTCTCTTGTTGTTCTTCCATACGTTCATTCACTAACTGCATTTTCATTTTATCGATAGCCTCTTCATCTAGATGAAGAACATTCTTTTGAATATATTCTTTCGAGAAATATCGACCCGTAAACTGCTCTACTTGCTGTAACAATTGCATTCTAGCGTTCATGAGATCAGCTTCTCTTAATTCTGCAAAGTTATTATCTTTTAAAAAGTCATAATGAATCTTTTCGCGAAGATCTTTCCATTCATCGATCGAAGCAATGCCTTTAAGGGCAAGTTGTCGCTCCATAAGTTCGTCGAATAAAACAGTAAATTTTCCACGAAGTCTTTCAATAAACTTATTAAATTTAACCTCATCTCGTGTAATTTCTTGTGAGCGACCAAGCATAAAACCTTGTCCTGCCTCTAAACGAGTAATAGGAATGTTTAATGCTTTGTAAAGTTTTTGCTCAAAATACTTAACATCTGTCATCTCACCTAAATTTTGACCTGGAGGAAGAGTTGTAATCTCTGTTGACCTGCCCTCACCGCGTCGAGGAATCCAAAAATCTTCCATAATTGACATAAATTTACGATCGTCTTTGACCTCACCAGTTGATGAATCATAAACAACTTTGTTTCGGAACTTTGTCATAAAATCGCGCAAATATTGTTCTGCTTTAATTCGTGGCATATTACCAACATCGATATAAAATACACGACGTTCTGGCGCACGACTTAAACGATAGATAACGACAGCATCTTCAATCATTCGAAGTTGATTTAACGGTTTAATGGCTTTATGAATATATGATAGAACCATTTGTCGTTTTGGATCTAGTAATCCAGAATTTACATTCACAATTGCATCAACTGCAATTTTTACTGATGCATCGCCAACATTTGTTACAACTTGATTACCTTGTGTTGTAGTCTTATCGTTGAACAAATAAAATTCTTGCATACCAACTACCACTTCTGCACCAGTGCGTGGTTCTTTTTTCTTTTGAACCTGACGAACTTTTTTAATCTTGCGTGGATCGATGTAAACTAGTTCTTGAATGCCTAGCTGTGGTTGCGCGCGATCAACTAAAACTTGAAAAAATAATCTTCCATCAATGTACCAATCACGAAATAAACCAGAGCCATCATTAGAAAAGTTGAGCAATTTTAACACATGCTTGAATTCGTTACGAATAGAGGTTTTAATTTCCTCTGATAGTTCTAGATCATCAAGTATAATTGAAACTGATTTGCCTGTAACATCATGTACAATTGACTCATTTACAATTTCATCTATTGCTGACTCGAGTTCAGGTTGTAGAGACATTTCACGATAACGTGAAATTAAATCAACTTCATTTTTAAAACTGGCTTCTAGATCTAGATATGTACCAAAATATCCACCTGTGCCAAGTTCCATCGCACCATCGTCTGAGACGGGTGCGGTAATTTGTGGTTGAATATCATTCTCTGGCTTTCTTCTTATAATTTCAAAGCCAAATAAATTAATGCCTGCCATAGTTTACTCCATTATAATAAAATCAAATAAATTTATGGACCCTCACCCTTTCTTCTTCGAGTAGGTCTTACATTTATATTTCTGCCAGTGTTAGGTGCTTTAGCCACAGGAGTGAGGTTTAATGGTTTTTGATTTGGATTGGTTCTTGATGTTCCTGTGTTTCGACCACGACCACGAATTTCATCACGAACACGCCTAACATTTCGAACTGCTCGATTTAAATTAGAGGCAGATCGTGTAATATCATTAATACCACGTGTAACACCATTTACTTTTCTAAGGAAAATCTCTAAGAGAGACTTTTTGACAACGTTTCTTGCCATAATTAATTAACCAACATTAACTTCTTGTGAAGTCCAATATTGATACTGAAATGTTACTGCATATTCTTCGATTGCATCATTTTGATCCCAGCTAATGTCAATTGCTGAAAGATCCACAGGAAACATATCAATGAATGTATAACTCTTAATAATATCGCCCTGTTTCCCAAACTGATAAACATCAGCATCAAAAGAGTATTGAGATAAAAATGCTTCTGAAAGATTGCTCTCGTGACCAACGATTCGTGACATCCACTCTTCAAGCTGATTACGAATAATAAAATCCTCATCATTTAATACTTGAATTGTCCATTCAGGAAATACTCTATTTCCTGCCATCTTAATGCTTCTACCAAAATATGGAATTTCAATTGTTCCTATTGTAGAGCCAGGAAGCTGTGCTGTTTTTGCAGTAAAGGTAAGTTTTTCATCAAACACTGGAATGTTGACTTCAAACAGATTAGGACGTGCACCGTCAAATGGAAAATTACTTTTAAAGTCTGTAATATTAAAAGGCATTGCGTTCTCCTGACCTTATATATTTATTAGAATCTACCAACGACTTCTTCGAACGATACACCACTACGAACAGCGATGAAGTTTAGCTGAATAAAGTTTACACTTCGATTTGGTTTGACATATATGTCACCAATAAATTCATTGCGATCAATAACATCTGGTGTGTTGTTTGTCGAGTTACAAATAACCTTGAAGTCTGTGATTCCACGACGACCTTTCACTGTTCTCAAGAATGGCTCAACGATTGATACAAATTGAGATCTTGTAAACTCATCGTTAAACTCAAACAATTGCGCTTTCGCGGCTCGAGAAATTGCTTTTTCTAGAGTAATAAACAAGCGGCGAACATTGATACGATCGAAAGCACTTGGCTTCGATAGCATTGTCTTATCACCAAATAAAATAGTGCCCTCACCAGCGAATGAAACAATTGGATTAATTCCATTCTTGTATAGAACATCTCTGTCTGCTTTAGCTGGATAGTATGCAAGTTTTATTACATTTTTAATCTGGCCACGTGAGGAACCAGCTGGTGAATACCATGGATCGCGTTCTAGGTCAGTGCGCACGCATAGACCAGCAACATCTCCATTAAGTGGAATCCAACGATATGTGTCAGAATATTTGTCGTATTGATACTTCCACCCACTATCCATCACTGCATAAGAGGATGAAACATTTGAAAGTGCATTTTTACGATAGTTGACAACATCATCAGATGCTGTTGAAGAGGTTACGTTTGCAAGTGTTGGTGATACAAATACTACGCAATCTTTACGAACTTCAGCAATATTATTGATTGCATAAAGAACTGTTGCAGGAGCAGCATCACCTGTCATAATAAGCGATACATCAATTAGATCGCTATCAATGAATTTACTGTATGCTGTTTGAACATTTCCAGCAACAACAACACCATCAGCACCAGAGGTCAATGATGATGTATGAACTGCTGCAACATTTACGAGCTGAGCAAACGTTTTACCAGCTGCAGTTGTTCCCCACGTTGTATAAGTGTTCGTAATATCTGGATGATCTGTCCAATAAATGTATTTTGATTTTCTATAAAGTACATCTTTATAGAAATTTGAATTACCGACGCTATCTTTTGCATCGCTTGCTTTCGATAAGAATGGAAACGTTTCTAGAACTGATCCTGCACTGCCTGTCAAAAGACCATCTTCATCAACAACCACGATGTGCATTTCGTCATTAGCTCCGCCAACTGCGCTTACATAGGCTGATGTTCCTGGTGCAGAGTCAAAGAAATTTTTATATGTCCAAGAATTAAAGTGCGTTGTATTTGTATTTGCCCAAACACTTACTTTCAATGAATTTCCAAGTGCACCAGCATATCTTGCTGTCCATGCACCAGTGTTTGCAGTGTTTGAATTGTAAAAAGTTGTGAAATACTGATCTTCGTTTTTGATAAGAAACGATGAGTTACCTGAAGTAGTTGCAGATCTTGTATTATCACCATTTACTGCTCGAACAACACGTAAATCGTTGCCATAGTTTAAAAAATTTGTGCATGTAAAGAAAGAAATTGCCGTGTTTGTGTCAGGTTTGCCAAAAATTTCTACAAGACGAACTTCATTTTCGACCTGTCTTGCGAATTCAGCTGGACCCCATTGGAACACTCCAGCAAATGCACCAGTTGTTGTTCCTGTGGAAGGCACTACGGTTGTTAAATCTACTTCAGAGGTAACAACGCCAGGAGATACTTGAAACGCCATGTTTATGCTCCTATAAATGGAGAAATAGAAAATCTACGGAATATTTAGTAATTCATAATTTTGTACTAGGTGCCCCAGTTTTTACCCTCCACCACGTTCCAGAGAGCTCCATCTGATACAAAAGAATTGTTGCGCTCCTCTAATACAACGGGTAAGGGCAACATTTCATCCTCGATTTGTTGCATTTGTTGCTCGTAGAGACGTTTCTTGATATTCGTGTCACTTATCTCGGAGAAAAAGTTTTGACTCGTGCACCACGAGAACAAAACAAGACACATAATCAAATCGTCATGGCTTCCCTCTTCAGCTTCAAAACTAGTTCCTCTTGCGATAAATGTGGATAACTCTGAGATAGTGTCGAAATCTGTAATAATGATTTGCTGAGATTCAATTAAATTCTTTAAAATCGAACACCCCATACGCTTCACACTCTTAGTGGTTCTCAATCCTCGACTAGATTTTGTACCATATCCCCATGTTAACGATATTCGACCTTTAAGATCAACTGTGGAAAGAATATTCTCATATTCATAGTCATCGAAAAGAGAGTCCACTACTTGCTGACCATTATCGTTTATTTCAATTAGCACATATGCATTGTTATAATATTGCGCTATCTTTTTTATAATACTGGGATACACAAGTGGGCTTATGTTGTTATCTCTATATGTCGAAACAAGTTTATAGGGAATCGAGTTAATATCTATTACAACAAAGGCTGAATAATCTAAGCCTTTTCCTCGACTAGTGTCAGCCACAATTAGATAGTTATGATTCGCTGCAGGTTGATCGTAAATGTTAATTCCGCTATCAGTTTTGTTTAAAGGTTTGTTAAATGCTAAACTCTTAAGCCCAGCTGCAGAGATAAGAGTTCCAGAGGAACCCATAAACTCAGTTTCGACCTCTTGATAGTATTTTTGATCACCAAGAACTCGCCGTTGTTCATCAGCCCATCGCTGATCTCTTCCAGGAACATTTCTCCAGTTTGCCTCGATATGCATAAATCCATTGTGACCCTCTATCGCTTCGTTCCACATTTTGTAAAAATGATTCATTCCATTTGGTGTCGAGGAGATAAGAATTTTAGATGTTTCACCTGAAGATATCGTAGGATACACAGAGGTAAAGAAATCCTCGGCAATATTACTTGGAACGAATGCAAACTCATCGAGATATAGTAAAGAGATAGAGAAACCACGAATTGCACTCGAGGCAGTCGAAGTTGCCATTACACGGCAATTATTCTCGAGTTCAATATCACCTTTATTCCAGACTCTCACACCCTGTTGAATCCAGAGTGGTAACGCCTCGTATGCAATTTTAATTCGACTTAAAATCTCACGTGCTGTCGGCGCTTTGTTGGCAAGAATGGCTACAAATTTATCATTATTGAAAAGAATGTACCATAGAATGTAACCAACAACCATCGTCGTCTTTCCAAGCTGACGACCTGCTTTGAGAATTACCTTTCGATTATTTGTAATATCATTTATCGCTTGTGTTTGAAAAGGATAAAGATTTATATTAATAAATCCTCGATCAAGCGTAATAATTTTTACATAACGCTCAATGAAAAAGATTGGATCCTCGGCGCATTTCACATATTCACGGATTTGTTCCTCCGTGAGTGAGACTGGCATATTAACTTTTTTTAAGTTTGGATTGCCAAGATAATTTTTAACTCTAAGTGGTAGATTCATTTTTTATTTTTTTCAATAACTCTGTTGTTGAACCGACAAATACAGCTTTGTCGACATTAATATTGGTTGGAGTTACTTCTTTTGGCTTCAGATCCTGTTGCTGTTTCTGAAGAATCATTAATTTCTCTGTTACATCAGAGAGATTTTTTATCATATTTGCAGCCACTTCGTATGCTCGAGGATGTTGTGATTCTTTTGCAACCTCTAAAATACCATCTAATGCTTCATTACCTCGCTCGATAAGATTATAATAATTTGATCGAGAATAATCAGCATCTGGATTTTCACCGTTCTCTTTAAAAATTGTAACTGGTTTATCCTCTTTTACAGCAGGGATATAATCAGTATTCAAGATTTCTGCTAAATTTTTATCGGTTTCACTCATAAATCACGTTATGTTCGGTGCATGATCAATATCGATATCAAATCCAAATGCAGTATTTGCATTAGCTGATATTGGATCTGGTTCAATTGTAATTCTATTTAACTGATAATCTGTCGCTGAATTATAAGAATATAGATTGTAAGCAGCATTCGAAACTGCTCCAGTGATAGTATTTCCAGAGGTGAACGAACCGCTTATATCACTTACAACAAGTATATTAGCTGTATTATTCCAAGAACTTACGAATCCTCTTACTGAAGCTCCATCAACATTACGACCTTGATAAACCATTTCACCAATTTTAAATTGTCCTGTTCCTGTATTTAAATTAAATCGTTTTGCTTCGTTACCTCCACTGTTAAACTCATAAGTATTCGCAGTAACTTTGCGAATAATTTCAACATTGCTCACAGGACCATATAGATAACCCTTCATGGTAAAACCTAAATTCCATTGTAAAATTCTTAATTCTTGTGGTGGACCCTCTGTTCCACCAGAATTATAATTTACACTTTGAAGAATTAAAGGAACATCAACTGGATTTCCAACACCTACCAAATCTAATGTCATCGTATAATCTGGATTAAAGTAAGGTAAGATTTGTTCAATTAGTTGTGTGCCATCCTCTGTATTTCGAACATAGATGAAAAGTGAAAAATTAAAGTTATATGGAGCAAGAAAGGTTGTTTTAATTGCTGTTTGGTTTAATGGTCCATACTGATTAATATATGGTGAAATTTTGCGAGTAGTATCGTAAGCGATATCGGTCAATTCAAATGACATACGAGGCAATGTGAGTTGAACACGTCGATCAAGATTTGGATCTTGTGTAATACGCGAATAAAACTTTTCTTTTGATAGGTAATTCAATGGAACTACAATGCGTTCTAGTTCAGTAGTTCCCGCTAAGTTATAACGAAACAATTTTAAATTATTGAACATCGAGCCGAAAGCAACGACCATCTTCCGCGTTATGCGATGATAAAAGTGTTGACCAGATAACATATTATGGCTCGTCTAGTGTTCCAAATGGATTAGATTCTGTAAAGTCTAGAATATTATCTGCTTCATTTTCAAGTAGTACATTCTCTTCAAGTGCATCTGTCTGATTCTCTTGCGGATCTACGCTAGTCATCGTCCATTGCGCATTTGATTCTGAACCTTTTATAAGTGTATTTGCTGCAAATGATCCTTTGATATTTCGAATAATTAGTTTTCTAGTTGGTAAATCCCAACTTGAAACGTATCCACGTGCTGTCGCTGAAGCCAAATTGGATCCCTGAAATACAATCTCGTTATTCGTAAATGTGCTCGAGCCACCAGCTTGCATTGTAAATTCAATTCCATATGCACTTAATTGCGCAATTATATCGATCTCATTTATTCCTGTATCGAAAATTTCACCATTATAACGTAACATCTCTAGATTTAGAGAGTACATATATGGAGCAACTTTTCCTGCCTGGAAGAAATTCTTTTCCTCTTCAACAAACTTTATCTCCATTATTTTTTCTTGAATGGGTAGATAAATTAAATCGCCCTCTTTTGGAAGATTCCGAAGTGTTTTAGGTATAACTCGTTCAAATGTTCTTCGTGCTACAGTCACACGTGCTTCTTTTTGAATTTGCAAACCAAATTTAGAAAAGAATTCTTGATTACCTTCGAAATCTTGAAATGAGTCAAGATACATATCGATCTTAAAAGCCTTTGTAAATTTTTTAACAGAATCATCGCCAAACAATCGATCTAACTCTGATTGAGATTCTCGAGGAAGATAATAAATGTCGATACCATGATTGCGTATGGATTCGATAATCATATCTTCAATCAGTAGTTGCTCTCGAGTCGCGCCCTGATTGTTAAAATAAACTGACGTTGCCATATCAACCAACGCACATCATTGGAGGCTCTTCAAATACATCGCGCAGTTTACCCTCGAGCCGTTGAATCTCTTGATCTGCTTCAGCGTAAATCCTTTCTCCATTTATAACCAATCCTCCAGGTAAAGTATAATTACCATATTTTTTTAGATTAGTTCCCCATTGGCGTTTAAATAATTGAGTTGTATACTCCTTGACCCAAGAATCATTATAAACTCTTTCATAAGAATCTTGATCAACTATTCGATTTGCGCGAAATAGTATGTACTCATTTACATTTAATTTAGAATCCCAATCTTGGAACAGATAGAGACGATTTGTCTTTTTATTATATGAAAATGGTACATCTCCTGTAATGATCATATCAAGCATTGACAAGTGTTGGCGAGCGATATAATAATAAGCATATGATGAGGCTGTTAAACTATAGAAATCGTTTAAGCGAATTTGATAGTTAACATCAAATATGTTGAACTCATTTCCGTCTAATGAAGATACCGAGGTGCCAGAAAAAGGAAACACCTGACTTACACCAATTATATTGTCACATAAGGTGATATACTTGTTTAAAATATCAGCATTCGTTACTTTATGCCCAAGGTACATAGTCTCAGTACCATCGTAGTGATAATCTTGGAATAGCTGCAAAGCATCGTCCATACGATCGTCGAGCTGATCGTCATCAACATTTATATCGATTACAGGAAAACCAAGATTTCGGAGGCAATGATCTTTAAGTGTGGATTTATTGGTAGGTTTCGCCATTTAGAACCTCGCATGTAGTACTATATTTAGTTATTCGATCAATCTACCCTCTCGAGATGTATAAATTCGATCAGGATCCATGTGAGCAAACTGCTCCCAATTAGGCTCGCCCTCTAATATTCTTTTACCAGTCGTCTCCTCGCCGATATGCTCAATTATATTTTCGCCTCGAGAATTTTTTAATGTGGCAGAATACATCTGATGAAAATGGTCTAGATAAACCATTATCATTCCTTCATTAATATTAAACTTCCAATAATCTTGGAATGGATATTCGATAATATTCTTACGATATAAACTAAAGATTATCGGAAAAGTCTTTGTATTTTTGCTATAGTAAAATTGCTTGAATTGCGTATCGCTCGATTCAATAGTTGATGGCTTCTCATTAAAGTACCATGGTTGTCGTTGTAAAACAACCGAGGCAATTTTAGATTCTGACTCGAGACATTCAATCAGATCGTCGACTTTAATTGGTTCTTTTAGAATTACGTCATCCTCTTGATGAAGAACGTAATCTACATCCATACCTCGGAGCGAGGAGAAGAAATCCGACCAATTTACCGATAGTCCTTTATTAACTGAATTTCTCCATATCTCAAATCTATAGCGTTTACCAATCAAATCAAAGATCGCATCATTGCGTGTTCTTGGATAATCATCGACAATAATCTTTCGAACCTCATGATTTCCATAGTCTAAATTAGACAATGAGTTAAGTGTCGGAAACAGATATCGAATCCTGTTGCAAGAAAAGATTACATGAAGAATCTTCATTAGTATTCTGTATTAAAAAAGAATGTTTGAAATAGTCTTCCGTTTTGAAGATTATTTCCGAAATAATCTACTGAAGCATGATACATGTTTCCGCGATATAATACTAATCGATTATATTTGTTCGAGACATAATCTGTCATATCCCATTTGGTGTAATCATATCCATCATACTGCGGCTCATCGTTATTAGATCGCTCATACTTCTTGTTCTCTTTCCATCGATATAGTGCAGTGCCAGCAGATATTGGTGCATCAGGGTTCAGATAACAAACACCAGCCCAAGTATTAAAACTATCTGCATGTATCCATGTACGATCTTTCGCCATGCAAATTTGAAAAGCGCCTGTGTATCCAGAACTTTCAAACCAATCTGTTATTTTTCCACTCGAGTGTTGAACAATTCCTTGAATTGCACTTTTCAAATCGTCTGGTAAATACGCTTTGGTTCGAAGTCCAGGATAATTACCTGAAATTTCGAAAGGTTGTGAGAGCGCATATTCCCTAACTGAATCTGGGTTTGTATAGAAATCATCTATAATAATAAGTTTAACTTTCATTTTATATCTAGTAATGCATAAATCGACCGTCGACACCATTCCATCCCACCACATTCCAATTAGTTTCTATTATTCGACTCTCATTTGGTCGTGTAAGATAGTACATAAGAGTTTCAATATCGTAGTTTATCATTTCTTTACTGTCGATGAAATGCATTGCAGCTTCATTTATCTCTATTATTGAATTTAAATTAGATGAACCAAATGCATACATAACGGTGCAATATTGTCTCAACATATCATCATTTTGTATCGCTCTACGATCGACCATCCAATAATTCCAATTGTCATTCCATTTAAACTGTAGGGGTTTCTTAAAGAAGAATTTATCTTTATTTTCTTCTGTGAATAAACCATTATTAAAATTATTATGAAAATATCTTCCTGTGGCTTTTATGACAAAATCATAACCTTGTAATTCCTTCTTAAAGTGCGTATAAAACGAGTTTAGTAGTAAACATTCACAATAACTTTTATTTGTATGTGTGTTTACTTTTTCAAATGCTGTATATGAAATTTCTTTGAGTGGCACGAAATCAACATTTTCAAACACATTAAACATTCTTTCATATTCGACATAGTCATCTGATGAATCGATTATCTTTATTTTTGCATCGGGTAAAATATTTTTAATCGAATTGATGGTAAAGATTGTTTGTCTAAATCGTTCATCTTTATTAAAAATAGAACGTGTTTCACTATATGTAAATTTACCTTCTCTTGGTTGAATTGATGAACCTACTACTACAATTTTATTCATAGAATTTATTTTTAATAACTTTCTGTAAATATTGATGGTGTTTTTTATGCACCTCTTCGTCAGAAAAATTTAGTCCCCACTTTCTACAATCATATGGTGATATTTTATCAATGTTTTCAATTGCAGTTAGTAATGATTTAAAATCGCGAATACGATAACCCGTATCGCCTTCTAATACAATCTCTGGGAATGCGCCCCAGTCTGTTGTAATTACTGGAGTGCCGCAGAGATTCGCCTCAATAATCATGTTACCAAATGGCTCAACGTAGTATGTTAAACCAAATAGTGCTTTGGCGTTCTTCATTAGTTTCATGCGTTGTTCCGCATCATTTACATATCCAATTACCTCAACATGATCAGGCACGTTAGAATAACCAAGATCATGCAATGATCCAGGTCCAGCTATTTTAAGTTTTTTGCCAAGTTTTTCTGTGGCTTGAATTGCTAAATGAATGCCCTTCTCTTCACAAACTCTTCCAAAGTGTAAAAAATAATCCTCTTTTGTTTCAGAGTATTCGAATTCTTCAATCGTAAATGGATTACCAATTACTGCATCAAACCACGAAGGATTCATGAGCATCCCTCGTTCGCCATAAAAAAAGTGCATCTGAGCGTAAGAGGTAAACACTCTATAGTCACTAAAAATTCCACTTGTTCTATAGCCAATAGAAGGCTCTACGGCAATACATTCTGGATTCATTTTGCACGCAAGTTGATTATCAATACCAAAAAAACATACAATAATATCACCCTTATCTGAACGTTTGCGTATTTGCGCGCCTGCACGTTCATTAAATAATCTTATCTCCACAGGCGTGGTATTAATATCGACATGCTCGCAATCCACTTGTGCACCAGGAATACCATAATGAACCATCTCATAATGTTTAGATAGATGCTTGATGTATTTGTATGCATGAACCGCAAAGGGATCTATACGATTCATCAACCCAGTCGGATTTCTGGGATTTGCTAAAACATGTATTTTCATAAAAAAATATTAGAATGTAATTCCTTTAGAAGCAAAGAAATCGTAATCAATTTGATACTTTTGCATAATTAAATTGCGCTCTTCTGTCGTAAACGGAACATCAGTATCTAAATTAATGTTCTCATTTTTGCGCGGTACTTCTTCTATAGTAACATCAAAGAACGAAAGAAGTCGACGTAGTTCATTATCATAATCAGCAAAATTTAAATATGTGATATCAATATCATGATCTAACCATCGTTTTTGATATGCTAATCCAGTTTCTATGGTAGCAGGAATAGTGTCAATCGAAGGAACTAAATCTAATATTTGATCTAATGTGATCGACTCTAAAATTGCTCTGGTTTCTTCCGACAACCATAAATAACTCTCAGGATAATGTCTATTAGGAAACAAAAAGTCATCATATATTTTTTTGCGAACTTGCAATAAAGCCTTTCTCGATTCTTCTAGCGTTGAAAATTTATTAAGAGCACCCATGTATGTGTGTCGTTTATAATATTTAAACGCCGAAGTAAATCTACTCACAGGATCTCTGTAAAAGCAAAAGAATTTATATTTGTCGAAATCAGGCAACTCAAATGCTTGTGATGCTAAAGTATAATTTAAATGATTTTGTTTTTTAAAAGTTACTGGAATATTTTTAAATGCCACCATAATTGAAGTTGATCCAACTTTAGGATTTAAAAACACACCAATTTTTTTTTCTGTACAATATATCATTTACCATTTACCTACAGGACAATTAATTAAATCTTGATTTACAAGATGTTTAACCTTTTGTTCACAAATTCCGCATTTGATTTCTTTTTCTATGTAAAATGCGCATAATTTACAGATATTAAACCGCTTGAGCGCGAGTGAGTCTATCGGATACTCTCTTTTCTCTACTTGCATATTTAGTTATTTAAATTTAGGACCAGAAACCCAAATAACAAGAGATCTACGAATGCCAGATGTGACAGGTGTTACTCGATGTAACATCCAAGATGGAAATGCATATAGCAATCCCTTTTGTTTTTTGGCTTTTATTGGTTCAGCTGATACAAAAAACTCTAAATCCCCACCCTCATACTCATTTGGATCTGATAACTGCAATACTAATGAAAGTTTACGTGGTGTTTCGCGTGATCCTCTATCAATATGCCAAGTATAGTGATCCCCTGCGCCATCGTATACTGTATATTGAAAATCTTCAACAAACCCATCTAAACTAAAATCGTAGAATTGTCCATTGAGATGTCTGCAAATATATGCTAATGAATCATATAACCAAGTCGTCTCATTGTTAAGTTGTATCCAAGAAGTTTTAGATTTTCTAATTTCAGATATAACTTTTCTTTCATTTTCTGTACCAACAATTGCTTCCTTTGGTCGCAAACTCTCACCAATGCGAACAATATCATTAATTTGAGAGTCGGTGAATCCATTTTCCCAAAATGTAAATGTTTGTTCTCTTGTCGATAAATCAGGCGATGGCGCAAAAAAGTATGTGCTCATTACTTTCTACTCCAAATAAAATCTCTATAAATGCTTTCGTGCGCTTTTCTTCTCGCTCTTGTTGTGTTCAAATCTTTATGATCTTTTTTATTAAATGGTCTAATTCTTGATTTTGTAATTAATCCATCTCGTTTAATTGGTATTGCTTGCACCATTGGAGTTCCAGCCTCAATCATGCCAGTATAGTTTGGTAAATGAAAAAAGAATGGAAAGTTAATGTATTCAAAGTAACCATCACAATCAACAAATCCTGACATACAAGTAAATTTTGGATCTTGACGATTTAATGGTGGCACAAATAAAACTGAATATCCTTTCGGAACTTTGATTGCCCACCAATTCAAAAATTTCATTGGTGGTTTCGGCATCATTGGATGCGGTGTTCGTTTGGTACTTATTTGATCAGCATTGTGATTTTCTACAAGAGTCCTTGTGAAAGTCCACTTGTAATTTACACCGCTCGCATCTGTATTTGTGATGAACTCCACATCACCGCAAAGTGGAATAATCCAACCAACAGACATTGCATCAAGAACAGGCGCACAACGCTTGATTGTGCTGTTCTCAATTTTATTTTCGCGATTAATTTTTGGTGGTAATTCTTTGTACCACTCTGGCATCATTTTGCGCGCGGGATATGGCTCAGGCATTGTGCCATATAATTCTTCTTCACACAAGAATTCAATTTCTGGAGTTTTAATTACAGACTTTAATTTCGAAAACATGTTCACCTCACCAATCCATAATTATATATGGATTATTTACATAAAGCAAATTATTGATTTGGCCAAGAGATCGTAATCGATCCTGTTCCAGCACCAGTTCCTACTGAAATTGTACTTGTTGCGCCTTGTGATACTGATTTTTGCATTGTAGAAGAAGAATTGGTTGTGCTAGCTGCGCTTCCAGAACCTCCTGGTTGACCAGAAGTTGCTCCAGTTCCTGCAGAGCCAGCATTACCTGCTGATCCATTTGAGCCAGCTGCACCATTACCGCCAGCGTTTCCTGGTTGCCCTGCTGCTCCTGGTTGACCAGAGGTTGCTCCAGTTCCTGCAGCGCCAGTATTTCCAGCAGCACCATTTGCTCCTGCTGATCCTGGTTGTCCAGCTGCTCCTGAAGTTGCTCCAGATCCTGCAGCACCAGTATTTCCAGCAGTTCCGTTAGCACCAGCTGCTCCTGGTTGTCCAGCTGCTCCTGAAGTTGCTCCAGATCCTGCGCCTCCGATAGTGCCTGGTGCACCATTGGCACCTGCTGATCCAGGTTGTCCTGCAGCACCATTTGTTGCTCCGCTGCCACCTGCGCCTGTATTGCCTGCGACACCATTGGCACCCGCACTACCTGGTTGTCCTGCTGATCCTGATGTTGCACCAGAACCGCCTGCACCAGTATTACCTGCTGTGCCATTGGCACCTGCTGATCCAGGTTGTCCTGCAGCACCATTATTTGCTCCAGATCCAGCATTTCCTGGTTGCCCTGCTGCTCCAGCATTTCCATTGGCTCCAGCATTTCCTGGTTGTCCAGCATTACCACCAGCACCGTTTGTGGCACCACTTCCACCACCACCAGTATTTCCTCCAGCTCCTGCTGATCCTGGTTGACCAGCAGATCCATTAGAACCAGCAGCTGCGAGATCGGTGCTGGCTGGTCCTCCTCCACCGCCAGCACCGGATCCTGGATTTCCTCCAGCACCTCCTGCCGAACCTGGTTGTCCGTCCGCAGTATGAGTTATTGGGATCCAAGGACTATAAGTCTCTGACATTCCAGCACCACCACCGCCGCCACCGCCGCCGCCACCGCCACCACCTGGTGTTCCTGCATTTCCTGGTGATCCTGGATTACCTGCCGAACCACCACTACCACCATTACCAGCTGCGCCACCATTGCCATTATTACCTGTATTTCCTGGCTGACCTGTTGCACCAACATTACCTGGATTTCCAGCATTACCTTGCGCACCACCAGCTCCACCAGCACCATTAGTGCCTGGATTGCCTGAATTGCCTTGAGCACCTGGATTGCCAGCAGAACCACCAGCTCCACCTGCACCGCCAGCTCCATTATTTCCTGGTTGCCCTGCATTACCTAGTGCACCTGGATTACCTGCCGAGCCACCAGCTCCACCAGCACCTCCAGCACCATTGTTTCCTGGTTGACCAGTATTTCCTTGAGCACCTGGATTGCCAGCAGAACCTCCTGCGCCTCCAGCTCCACCAGCACCATTAGTGCCTGGATTGCCTGAATTGCCTTGAGCACCTGGATTGCCAGCAGAACCACCAGCTCCACCTGCACCTCCCGCTCCGTTGTTTCCTGGTTGTCCAGTATTTCCTTGTGCGCCTGAATTTCCTGCTGCACCACCCGCACCACCTGCACCGCCAGATCCACCATTTCCAGCATCACCATTTGTTCCTGGTTGACCTGCTGTTCCAGCGTTTCCTGGTTGACCAATATTACCTGCTGCTCCAGCAGCACCAGCGTTACCGCCAGAACCGCCTGGAAGAGAAACTGTTGTAAATGTAACAGATGAACCTGCTACAAAAGTTGTTGCATTTCCTGCATTACCTGCGGAGCCAGCAGATCCTGCTGCTCCAGGATTTCCGGCATTGCCTGGTTGACCTGATGTGCCAGGATTTGCTCCAGTACCAGCATTACCTGCTGCGCCTGTTGATCCTGGTGTTCCAGAGTTGCCATTTGCCCCCGCAGCTCCAGGTTGTCCTGCAGATCCTGGTGTTGCTCCTGTTCCTGCCGCTCCTGTATTGCCAGCAGCACCTGCTGAACCTGCATTTCCTGGTTGTCCTGCTGAACCAGATGTAGCGCCTGATCCTGCAGCACCAGTATTACCTGCTGTGCCATTGGCACCTGCTGATCCTGGTTGACCCGCAGCCCCCGAAGTTGCTCCAGATCCCGCAGCGCCAGTATTTCCTGCCGCGCCATTTGCACCTGCAGCTCCAGGTTGTCCCGCTTGACCAATATTAGCGCCAGAACCAGCAGCACCAGTATTACCTGCTGCTCCAGCAGATCCTGCATTTCCTGGTTGTCCGCTCGCGCCAGGATTTGCTCCAGAACCACCACCGCCAGTATTTCCAGCATTTCCGTTTGCACCAGCATTTCCTGGCTGGCCAGCAGATCCTGGTTGTCCACCAGTTGCACCTGAGCCTCCGCTTCCAGGATTACCTGCTGCACCTGTGTTTCCTGCTGCACCTGCATTACCACCAGAACCAGGATTTCCTGATCCACCTGATCCAGCATTTCCACCGTTACCAGCATTACCGCCATAATTAAGTAAAGTTCCTGGATATCCTGGTGATGCAGGATTACCGCCACCTTGACCATAAGTCCCACTTGCACCATAATTTGGATATCCGATATTTCCTGTAGGATTGCCATTTGTTCCTGTGTTTCCATTATTTCCTGGTGTGGTTGAACTTGGTTGTGTAAATACTGACCAGCCACCTTGTCCACCACCACCTGCATTGCCGCCGTTTGCACCAGCACCACCTGCACCACCATTTCCGTTGCTACCAGCATTACCAGTCGCACCAGCATTTCCTGCGTTTCCTGGATTGCCAGCATTTCCTCTAGCACCGCCTGGACCTCCAGCACCACCGTTTCCGTTAGTTCCAGGATTTCCTGAGTTTCCTGTAGCACCTGAATTGCCAGCAGAGCCTCCTGCGCCACCAGCACCACCGTTTCCATTTGAACCAGGTTGTCCAGTGTTGCCTTGTGCTCCAGGGTTGCCAGCATTTCCTCTGGCGCCACCAGCACCGCCAGCTCCGTTGTTTCCTGGCTGTCCTGTGTTGCCCTGCGCGCCTGGATTACCTGCTGAACCTCCAGCACCACCTGCTCCGCCAGCACCATTTGAGCCAGGTTGACCTGTGTTACCTTGAGCACCTGAATTGCCAGCAGAGCCTCCTGCGCCACCAGCACCACCGTTTCCATTTGAACCAGGTTGTCCAGTGTTTCCTATTGCTCCGGAATTGCCAGCAGAACCCCCTGCACCACCAGCACCACCCGCACCATTATTACCTGCATTTCCTGGCTGACCTGTTGAACCTTGTGCTCCTGGATTACCAGCATTACCAGCAGTACCACCTGTACCAGCAGAACCACCATTACCTCCGACGCCATTATTTCCAGGATTACCTGCAGTACCAGCATTACCTGTACCACCTGTACCAGAAATTGTAATTCGTCGAACGCCAAATGGAATGTACCATGTTCCGTTCGTTGAAAATGTAACGGAACCTGCTTTTACTCTCGTTTTTCGAAGAGTCGTCGCTGCTAATGGCATTTAAATCAACCTTTTAATTAAGCAGGTTGAACAATCTTATCAAGATTTGCCATCAATTGAGAACTTTGAAGTTCTGTTAAACCTTCTACAGCATTTGTGGCTACATCGTCAGTGTCATACACACCTTCCCAATGAACGATTGGGAGTTTTGTGAATGTCTTATGCGACATTGTTTCGCCATCATAATAGTTCCAAGTGCCTAGAGCTGAATACAAACCTTCGAGAGTTGAATCATCGCTCCAGTTTAAATGTTGAAATGGAACATTGTTATCTTTGAGAAGTTTAACAGCATTCCAGCACTCACCAGCATCTGCAGTCATTGCAGTATAAACAGTGATCTTCTTAATTTTAACTAAATTAGCCATTGTACAATAACCTCCTAACGTCCAAGATTGGCTAGGGCATGCGAAGCGTAATACGTTTCGCCGCCATCAAATGTCATCAATGTAATTACATCAGCAAAATCTGGTTTTGATGAGAGTATTGCAACTTCACCAAAAGACCAGAAAACGTTTTCAGGAAATACAACCTTACGATTTCCCATGTTATCTTGCTTTAATATTAATGTGCAAGAATAACTTTTATCTGCTTCTGGCAAATTATCGAACGAAATATTTATAATATTTTTTCTCAGTGTAATATGAAAAACATTTGATTCTCGTAGATCAAGAATCTCAATATTATTTACCGCATTTATTTTAGTAATCTTCTCGCGATACGCTTTTAATACGCCTTCAAATGTATCGAGACGATTTTTGCGAAGTGAAACTACATTTCCGTCCATTTTATTTTCCTCTTATCAGTAAGATACGTTAGCCATAGCATGTGCGCCAAAGTATGTAGCACCATTATTAACAGTAAACAAAGTAATCACATCAAGTTTGCTGGCGATTCCAGAAGACAATGTAGGAACTTCGGCATTCGACCAGTATACAGTATTTGCAAATGTAACAACATTTGCTGCAGTTCCAGGCTGTCTTAGGATTAGCGTTAATGGGCTAGACTTACCTGAAGCAGCAACGCTTGTAAATGTAATTGCTACAGTTGATGCTTGAAGCGTGAGATCAAAAATATTGTTTCCAGAAGCATCAGCTGTAAATGTCGAACCAGTAATTGTTGCACTGTTTGTGCGTTCAATATATCCATACAATTCAACACCACCAGAAGCCATTGGTCCTTGTGGACCTTGAGGACCTTGTGGTCCAGTCACACCCTGTGGTCCTTGCGGTCCCTGTGGTCCTTGTGGTCCAGTCACACCCTGTGGTCCTTGTGGTCCCTGTGGACCTTGTGGACCAGTTACACCTTGCGGTCCTTGTGGTCCCTGAGGACCAGTGACGCCTTGTGGTCCTTGTGGACCTTGTGGACCAGTAACACCTTGCGGTCCTTGTGGTCCCTGAGGACCAGTGTCGCCTTGTGGTCCTTGTGGTCCAGGAACGTTCGAAACACCAGCTGGTCCTTGTGGACCTTGAGGTCCAGTATCACCTTGTGAACCTTGTGGACCTTGAGGTCCAGTCACACCTTGTGGACCTTGCGGACCTTGTGGACCAGTCACACCTTGTGGACCTTGTGGACCAGTCACACCTTGTGGACCTTGTGGACCTTGCGGACCCTGTGGACCTGTTGGTCCTGGGACGTTAGACACACCGCTTGGTCCCTGTGGACCTTGAGGTCCAGTATCACCTTGTGGACCTTGTGGTCCTTGCGGACCAGTCACACCTTGTGGACCCTGTGGTCCTTGCGGACCTTGTGGTCCCTGTGGTCCTTGAGGACCTGCATCACCCTTGTCACCAGTTCTTGCAAATGTAATAATAACATTTGTTGAATCTGGGAATGTTGTTACGCCAGTTGTGTGCGCAACAGGAACATAGAAGTAACTTGAAGTGTGATCATGCAATCCATTAATACTAAAGAATGCAAACTCATTAATGTTTGCACTATTTGCTAACTTAAATGTTCCTTTGATTGTTGAAGTAGAGTCGTCAATTGTTTGTAGATAATTAAATACATTTGCTGAATTTTGATCAATGAAATCAATATACAATGTTGTTGCTGTCGAGAAAGATGCGCTATTGAATTTTAAATTTGATGATCCAGGATCTGAGTTTGCTGTGTTTGTTAGATACACAAACTCAAATGTTGCGCCACCGAATTCGCCAGTGTCACCCTTTGCTCCTTGAGGACCTTGCGGTCCTTGTGGACCCTGTGGTCCTTGTGGACCTTGTGGACCCTGTGGACCAGTAACACCAATCACACCTTGTGGACCTTGCGGACCTTGTGGTCCTTGCGGTCCAGTTAAACCAATTGGACCTTGTGGTCCTGTTGGTCCAGGAACATTTGAGACACCAGATGGTCCTTGAGGACCTTGTGGACCTTCAACTCCTTGTGGTCCTTGTGGACCAATAACACCTTGTGGTCCTTGTGGTCCTTGTGGACCCTGTGGACCTTGTGGACCAGGAACATTCGAAACACCACTTGGTCCTTGTGGACCTTCTGGACCCTGTGGACCTGTTGGTCCTGGAACATTCGAAACACCACTTGGTCCTTGTGGACCTTGCGGTCCTTGTGGTCCTGTTGGTCCAGGAACATTTGAAACGCCAGCTGGTCCTTGTGGACCCTCAACTCCTTGTGGTCCCTGAGGACCTTGTGGACCCTGTGGACCAGTCACACCTTGCGGACCTTGTGGTCCTTGAGGTCCTGTTACTCCTTGTGGACCCTGCGGTCCTTGTGGTCCTTGAGGACCAGTGTCGCCAATGACACCTTGTGAACCCTGCGGACCTTGTGGACCTTGTGGTCCAGTTACACCTTGAGGACCTTGTGGACCAGTGATACCCTGTGGTCCTTGTGGACCAATGTCGCCAGTCACACCTTGTGGTCCTTGTGGACCAGTTACACCTTGCGGACCTTGTGCACCAGTTACACCCTGCGGTCCTTGTGGACCTTGTGGACCAGTTGCACCTTGTGATCCTTGAGAACCAGTCACACCTTGCGGACCTTGAGGTCCTTGTGGACCAACACCCTGTGGACCTTGTGGACCCTGCGGTCCTTGTGGACCTTGCGGACCTTGTGGACCGCGTGCAATTTGCAAAACATTTACAGATTGGCTTTGCTGTTTAACTGTAACTGCCATTATTTTGTAACCTGTGGATACACCGTGATAATACCCTCAATAAGGCGAGTTACATTGTTGCTATTGACTTCTTTAATATCGTAGAGATATCTTCCAGGGCGAATATTTGCAGTCACAGCTGAATTTGCATTTGCATAAATGAAACCATTAGCAGCATCAGCGGCTGTAATTGATAGATTTGCAGTAACAGAAGAAGAATAATAGGACTTGCGAATTGATGATGTGAATGTAGAGTTCGCAACGTTTCTTGTAGAACCGTCTTCGTTAATTACAGTAATATCCACGCCAAAGGAAGTTCCTTGGTCCATTGATAATTCTACATACTGCGCCATCTATCATATCCTATTTTTTTATATTTATTGAGTTTAATTCGCTTTTCTTTCTAGCATATAGTCGAAAAGTTTTGATTTCATTCTTAAACGTTTTCTAACTTCATCTGGCTCTTCATACTTCATATTTAATTTGTTTAAGGCTTTTTTACGTCTATTAAGTTTAGCCTCTAGTTTGCTTGTATCTATGCATCGAATCCACTTATATCCTTTCCAAGAGTCTTCGTTATCATTATCGGCAAACTTACTGAAAACTTCTGAATATTCTACCTTCTCGCTATCTGCTAAACATTTATCATATGGTGCGCATTTTTCGCAAACATCATCACATCCTTTAATGTGAATCTGCCAATTTGTCTTTCTAAAGCCATGATAAAACAAAGTCCATGAACCAGGAATACATGATTTTAATTGATGAACATCGTCCTTTGTTCTAAAAACAAACTCACCTTTTTTGCGATTATAATCTTTGCCATTGAATGTTTCTAGATATCCACCCTTTAAAATGTAGGTTACTGTTGCCCAAGGATGATTATGATCGTATCCACCGTCAGTATATTTTTCTACAGGAAAGTAATGTAACCATACATTAGGTAACCATCTCATTCCCTTCTTTTTGTCTTCATCCTCTTCAAAATAAAACAAATAGTATCTATGCGCTAAAATGTTACCGTAAAAATCAACAAATACTTTTTTTCTTCCAATCTTCTCAAGAAATCGCAAAAACAAATTCATTTTGTAAACCTCACAATTTTTACTCGTCGCGCATTATTATTTGTAACATTTAATGTTGCATTCACAAACTTATACATACGCTTACTTCTTAAAATCTTTTCTCCACTATTGAGTGAATCAGAAAACAATAAAAAGCAAGATTCAACTTCTGGTCTTGATAATGTGATTGTTTCTCCAGATTCTATGGTTCTATTCATAAAAGTATATCTTGAATATGATCCATTTAATCTTGTAACACATAACATTTCTGCATCTTCGGAATTGAGAATAACTTTTGCTTTTGGTGAAGCAATTTGCCATCTGATGTGATTATCCACCCACTCACTAGACTGCCAATCAGTTGTGATGTCAGCATACAACTTATTATTCGCCATATCCTTTGTAAAGGTATAATTTGTAAGTGCTGGTGAAATCGTTGTTAGATAATTGTCTACTTCACTTTCAGATATCTGCCCTGATTTCCATTCCCACTCAGCTCTAATGTTTCCACTTAAAAATAATTGCCCATTAAAACAACTAACGACATTTGCCAGTGTTGAGTGTGGATTTAATGCGCCAGCAGAATGATGTGCGCTGGCGATGCTGTCGCGCATAATATATTTGCCAATGTTTCCTGGTTCAAAATGAGAGACTAAAAGTTCATCATCGTACAGACCAAGAATTTTAGGAGTTATATTGGATTCAAAAGCCATTATAATTCCTCTGCTTCAGTTTCTGGATCAGTGAAAGGGGCTTTGATATAACTCTTCAATGGAAGATTAATTGTTGTCTCGTCGCCGTTGTCCCATTGCAGTGTGGTATTTGCGCTATTATTTTCTGTATTTGCTGACATTAGTATACCAACACTCCATCAGCATAAAAGTTTGGACTTGTTTTAAATTTATTATTAAAGGTGTAGACTGTATCAAAATGATCAATTCGTACAATTTCATCTACCTGGATTGAATTATTGTCTTTATCCACAAAGTTGTCGCCAACTTCCACCATCTGAACATTAGTTAAACTCTTGTACCCATTCATTGTGAGTGCAGGATTCATCGAACAATATCCTTTACCAACTACAAAAAATGGATGATCATGTGAAGCACGTATTTCTTTTCCATTTGCTAGAGTATACTTGTACATCATTCTATTCACGCGTGTAATTAATTCCTCAACTTCATTAGTTTCATGCTGCTGAGTTTCTGGATTATATGATAGAATTTGATCACCAACCTGAATTTGATTAATATTTTTTTTTGATAAATCAGCCATTGTAACTTCAGTATCATGTGTAAAACAACAACCGCCGCCGCCTCCGCCGCCGCCGCCACCGACGCCGTCAGGTATCGCGCCACCATCATTAAATCGTAATCCAATTGTAAATGTTCCGCTGGCTGGTAGATTAAACGGTTGATTCCAATAAATCTCAGCACCACCTGTACCATATCCATTCACTGTGCTTGTAATTGTTCTTTGAATATCTTGTGTTGCTAAAATATTAATGTTACCGGCAGGATAATTTTCAAATGCAACCCACATAAACATCACTTCTGTACCATCACCATAATTAAATGATATAACAGAAGCCACATTTTGAGTAATACTAGTATTGGCTATTACAATTTGATCATCAATGCTTCCATGCAAATATTCAGTAAACCCAGTTTGATTTCCAAATTTTTGATCATAAGAAGCAGAAGTAACGGTTGCTCCATATGATCTATAAAGATCACTCATTCTAACATCATTATTAAAACCGAGTCCAAGTCTATTTGCAGCATCACTGCGCAATGCAACCTGACCTGAAAATGATTGCAGGATCTCCAATCTGAGTGAACTCATGCTGATTTGTCCAGAGGTTGGTGTCATCGATCAGCCCTTTTGAATCAAATCCATTAATGCATCTTGTTTCTTGTCAATATCTTTAATGGCTTCAATAAGTAGTGCAACGATCTTATCGTACTTAACAGCAAGAATTCCATCTGGTCTTTCAGCTACAACTTCTGGTAGCACTTGTTGAATGTCCTGAGCGATAACACCAATATCTTGCTTACGAACAAAATATCCATCTTCACCGCCGCGTCTTTGAACTTCTTCTTCATTCCAATCATAACGAACACCATTAATCTTCTTCAGAAGTTCAAGAGCATTTTCGATGTTGCGAATATTTTCTTTGAGTCGACGATCAGAGGAATAATATGCAATCACATCACCAGAAGAACGAATTTCATTCGATGCAATAGATGTAGATGATGTACTAACGATCAATCCACCAAAATAAACATGATTGGTTGTGTTTGCAGCTCCAGCTGGACCTTGTGGACCTTGCGGACCAGTCACACCTTGTGGACCTTGTGGACCAGTCACACCTTGTGGACCTTGTGGACCAGTCACACCTTGTGGACCTTGTGGACCAGTCACACCTTGTGGACCTTGTGGACCAGCAGGACCTTGTGGACCTTGTGGACCAGTCACACCTTGTGGACCTTGTGGACCAGCAGGACCTTGTGGACCTTGTGGACCAGTCACACCTTGTGGACCTTGTGGACCAGTCACACCTTGTGGACCTTGTGGACCAACACCCTGTGGACCTTGTGGACCTTGTGGACCAGTCACACCTTGTGGACCTTGTGGACCAACACCCTGTGGACCTTGTGGACCTTGTGGACCAGTCACACCTTGTGGTCCTTGAGGTCCTTGTGGACCAACACCCTGTGGACCTTGTGGTCCTTGTGGACCAGTCACACCTTGTGGTCCTTGTGGACCAACACCCTGTGGACCTTGTGGACCTTGTGGACCAGTCACACCTTGTGGTCCTTGAGGTCCTTGTGGACCAGTCACACCTTGTGGTCCTTGAGGTCCTTGTGGACCAATCACACCTTGTGGTCCTTGAGGTCCTTGTGGACCAGCAGGACCTTGTGGACCTTGTGGACCAGTCACACCTTGTGGACCTTGTGGACCAGCAGGACCCTGTGGACCTTGTGGTCCACCAGATGAAATAAATGACACATTAGCATTCGTACCATTTTGAGAAACTGCAACACTAACTGTAGAGGTATTATTGAAAACTAGGTTCTGAACCGAAATAGATGTTCCTGAATTGGCAGAAACTTTCACAGCTGCATTATTTGCTTGATCGAAAGCAGCATTGGCTTGACCGTATGCATTATTTGCTTGATTATAAGCATCGCCAGCTGCAGCACCACTCACAGCAAATTCAACATTAGCATTTGTTCCATCAGAGTGAGGAGATACAGTAACAAGAACACTAGCAGTATTAATAAAGTTCAGTTGTTTTGCTGACAGTGTCGAAGAACTGTTTTGTGATACACGAACAGTATTGGCAGCAGAGTTCGCTGTATCATGAGCATTAGTAATTGCGGTATTTTGAGATCCTGCAGAGGTATTAAGCGTTGCGAATGTAGTGTTAACTGTTGCAAATGTAGTATTGACATCAGAACGTGCTGTATTGGCTTGCACATAGGCAGCATTGGCTTGTCCATATGCGTTATTTGCTTGAGCGTATGCATCGAGCCCACTCACAAAGTTATACATTGTTGAGCCGTCGTCACTCCATCCCCAACGATCACTAGTTTCGTTCCATCTTAAGAATGTATTAGTTGAACTGCCACGATCAACTGTAATACTTGAATTATTGACAGGAGCACCAGTCGTGTTTGAATTCAAAACAATGTCGAAATCTTCTACTTCTAAAGTATGGACATTAAGTGTTACTGAGTTACCTTCAACAAATAAATTTCCAAATACAGTAAGATCTTTATTTACGATCATCGTATTTGCATTAATCGTCGTAGCATTTAAAACATTAGAAACAAAGACATTACCATTCCCTGTGCTACCAATTGTTAGATATGGAGAAGTATTAACAGTGTTTAGAATTGTAAGTGTGCCATTATCCTTCACATAATTAGAGTTGCGAAGAATATTACGATCTTCAATCAGATCGTTCGTGCCAGCACGCCATTCGTTGAACGTATTGACTAACTGAATATGTGCTATATTTGCATTTGCCATTAATTACCCCTAGAAAGCATCTCTAATATTTTTGAAATGTCGCCTTTTAATGATGACACCTCTTCGCGTAAACTATTTATTGACGACTCGATCTCTTTTTGTTTTCGCATTTTTTCTTTATACACACGATCTAACGACAACAGATCTTTATTTACAGTTAAGATTGCCTTCGAATTTGTGTCTCTAACCAGATCATTACTATCTTTAATTTTTACATGCATAATATTATCCCGAAGGTGTTGCAATAGCTCTATAGTTTGATACACATGGAATAACAGACTTGTTCGAAGTTACGAGTACAATTTTAATTGCATAATATTTAAATTTGCCACCGATTGGATATGATACACCATCTTCAGTATATGCAGCTTGATTTACATCCAAACTTGGGCGATATTCGAGTTCAATCATTTGTAAGTTATCTTTCGAAAAGTTATTATTTACTTTAGTCATCAATTGCCATCGTTTTTCTTCAAATGATTGCGAGTCTTCACCAGATTTAATTTTATAGTAAACAACCACATCTGTTCCCACTGGACGATTACAATCTAAAAATACTCTTAAGTCGCCAGCGTCGAATCCATCTGCCAATGTTACCATTTTTGAAATATAACGCGCAAGGCAATTACCACCTGAAGATCCATTTTCACCTGCTACGACAGCAGTTGCATTTACTGCTGCAGCTGCTTCACTAAATGTAACAGTTGGTGCTCTATAATATCCAGAGCCTGGATTATCGATTACCACTAGTGATACGTTTCCTGTAAATCCAGTTACAGCAGAGAGTGCTGCAACATATGCATTAGCTGTCGTACCGTCTGCTCTATCAGGAGCTGAGAATGTCACTGTAATGTTTGCAGCATTTGCATGTTGACCAAGGTTTGTAAGTGAAAAATCTTTATTTTCAATTCCAGCATCATTAATCATGTATTCTTTAGCAATAATAGCAATTGATTCGGTATCAAGTGCTGGTGCTGAATATGAATCTGAAGTATTAAATTCTGCTTTGATTAAAAATGAATTATTATTTCCAGCAATGAGCCTTCTTCGACGAGAGGAATCCTTCACTGAAGTTGATAAATCTGAACTAAATTCATAGAAATTATCTTTACGAATACTTATCCAATCTGCATCTTGAACACCGTTAATATTTGTAGATTTGAAATAATAATCTACTGATGTAGGTTTAAAATTATAATCAATCGAATGCACTAATATTGAATCAACATTAACATTAGATAATATATCACCTGTATTGAAAATGATATTATTTGATGTTGTAGACCAATTAGAATAATGAACTCTAAACATCAAATCTTCATTTGGAATTGCATTCCAGTTTGATGCATTTTGCGCTTTAAAAAATTCACCAATATACGGCTGCTCTGAAACGCGACGGGCAGGTGTTGTGCCAAGAATTGCACCGCCAATTTCTGCGACAAACAATGCATAATCTGGAGAGGATGTCGTTACTGTAATTGCATATTCTCGCGATGGTTTCACAATTACAGGTGGAAAGAATTTGACAGCTGTGATTGTTGAACTTGATGTCACATCAGGGATTGTTGATGTATTTACATCCATTGCATTTATAATTGTTTGTCCTAAAACTTTAGTAGTAGGTAATCCATTCTCAACTTCATTGATAGTAACTTTTACGGGTAATTGCAAATCTTCATTTGTTGGTTTTTGCGCAAAAAACAAATCAACACGTGAAAGTTGTAATGAACTTAATTCGGTAGAAACTCCACTAGCGTGAACATTTGCTGTTCCTGGTGTAAAAAATGTTTGAGCGAGTGGAAAGAACTTTCTATTATTTTTATAAATGTCTTCTCTGTTTATCGCAACATCACGTGATGGAGAGATTGAATCATATGCCAGTCTTGCATAATCGTTATAACTGAATTGATTTCCTGTTACAGAGTAATAATTATATGCGCGCATAATATAATCATTAGTGTCGCTCGAAGCAGCGTCAGTAATTGTAAGTAATCGTTTACCTACAGCAAAGTTAACATCAGCTGTCTCTGGGATGTGAAATAATCCACACAGAGTACCAAAGTCGTCAACGACATGTGAACCATAAGAATATTTTGAATTCGAAGACACAGCAATTGCTGAGTTTAAAGTTACCAATAATCCATTTGCTGAAACTGCACTGATTACACGAGTTTGACCAAGTGAGACACCAGAGGATATTGTAATCGTATTACCAACCGAATTAATTAAATTATCAGTTACATGTATTTGAGTGGTGCTAATTGTTGGTGCAAACTGAATTGCTCCTGAAAAATGATCGTGTGCACTAACAACTGCGGTTTTGCTGAGATCTGTTTTACTGTATACGTTTGAGGCAGGTGGAAAATTATTTGCTGTTGTTTGAGTTGGCGAAATATTTAAACGAAGAGTTGAATCGTTTCTTAAAAAAATAAGAGAGTTTGCAGTAAATTTTCTGAATGATCCAGTAATTGGTCTAATTGCAAGATATGCATGCGTACTATTCGAATTTTCATATCTTTCTACGGCGCCAACAAATGAAATTTTTCCATGAATTTTATCAGTTTCAGTTTGATAAATGATTGCTTGCTCTGAAAGAGTGGTTGAACTAAGTACGTTTCCTGCATAGGGAGCAATATTTACATTAATAAAATTTTGATTGAGGTAAATGACATTGTTAGAGGATGTAACAACTTTTGCATATGCGTTTGTTGTTGTGTTAATGATGGCTTCATCTTGAAGAAACGTTCCAGTGGACGTTAAGGTAAGTTTATTTGATTTTTGTGTGAAATTATTTACATTTGTTTTATCAAAAAATACATTTGCACTTTTATCAGGGCATAATCCCTTAGAAATAAATGTTATTTCATTTCCTCGCATAAATCGAGTAAATTGCTCTTTGCGCGTTGAATCATCTTCGATAGAAATTAAAATAGGATGCCCAAGCGCATCTTTATCTAAACGAAAGTCGCGACTTGATCCGTTTTCTATATCCCTTGTGTAAAGACTCATTTATATTTCCTCTAATTTATATCATTTAAGATCAAAGCCTGCTTCTGCAAATATTTCTGCAGTGCCGCCTACTGCACCACCATACCAAGTTTTTAATACGCCAACTTCTGGTGCTGCGCCTGTGACATCCAATACCTCCATAGTTAAAACTGGCGCCGAGATGTCGACCAAATCCACAGGTCCAACGACAGGGAAAGTAATCGCTGGAGGTGTGGCTGGCGGTGATACTGGTAATGGCGGTGGCTGAACTACAACAATACTTCCAACAGTTTCTGGATTTGGAAAAGGTTCTGGTAATGGCACGGCTATTGGAAAAAAAGGTACTGGAGGTATTACTACAGGCACATAAGGTGGAGGTGGTGGCGGTGCAACAAATGGAGGAGGTGCAATAACAACTGGAGGAGGTGGCGTTGGTTCTATAATTGGTGTAATAATTGGTTGGACTGGTGGATAATATACTGGTGGTATAGGTTCTGGTAATGGCAAGGCTATTGGAACAATCGGTGTTGAAGGCGGTAGTGGTTGAGGGAGAATTGTAACTGGACTGACAAAAACTGGTGGAATTAACACGGAGAAATATGTATCAGTTGACGGAAACAAATTCACATCACCATCAAATTTAGCAGCGAGCACAGGAATAATAACGGCAGTATTTTTGGTTGCTGCAGGTTGATTATTTATGATAATATCATTTGATGGCATGGTATAAACTGTACGAATTGGACTTGTAGGATCAGCTGGTCTTCGAAGCGCAGGGTCCACAGTCTTCATTCGAACATTTACAGTTTTTGAATATGGTTTAAATTTTCCATTTTCGATTGAAGCGACAAAATCTTTGCTTGATGTATCTCCAACTGCAAATCCTGTGAAATTATCTGTCAAAAAGCCATATTTTTCTTTCTCTGTAGCATTGTCTTCATAAAAAATCGCAGAGTCTTTTGCTTTTGTTTCAACCAAACTGAGTGCTGAATAATACTCCACATTTTTTATTCTTTGTTCTAATTTACCAATATCTCGCATTGTATAACGACGATTATCAATTGACTTAACGATTACATCTAATGGTGAACTCGTATAGGCTGGAATATCCAGTGTAAACAATGTCATTGAGTCAGCCTGATCAGCAGGATATTGCGGATTTTTATCAGGAATTCCATTGATAATCTTAAGTTCTTTCGAAGAAGTGACTACCAATTTATCTCGTCTAGGCAAATAATAACTATAAGTCATTTCCATTGTTTCGTATGGAAGCGGAATTCGAGATCCAACATAAGAATTTGATGTTGATCCAAATGTTCTTGTTGGACGAAAATCTATTGAGTCAGCTAGCGAATATGATTTTCCATCACTCGAAACAAATACAGGTATTGCACCATTCGCATACTGCTCCGCAGGATATGAATCAACATTAAAATATCCACTAGTTGAATTGTGTTCATAATATTCTAAGAATACAACAATTTGTCCACGTGGAGGATTTTTACCTGCTTTTAATACAAGTTTCGAATGATCATAAAATTCCAATGTTTGCCCACTATCTAAAACGTAACTTGAAGTTACGTCAATCGCATTGCTCGTATTTGGTGCATACCCAACATTTCCTGAATCATAAACTTTGATAAGTTTATATGCATCAGGAATGAATAACGAATTATTTCCACCTGGTGTTTTATTGATTAAAGATGCATCTGTAAACCATACATGTGCGTTTGTTGAATCGATATACACACTGGTGCATCCCGTAACAGCAACTCCATTTGTATAAGAACTTGTGGCAACGAGCGCAGTGTTTGCTGTATTACCTTTTTTAGTTTTACTTCTTCGATTATTGTCTTCAGAGTCATTTAATTTCACGCGAACATATACGTCTGCAGTAAATGATCCATTAATCCCTGATGTAATTGTTAGCCCTGTCGCAGATGTTCGTAAAACAGATGTTGGAGAAAATATGTCTCCAACAGCAACTGAAGTGGCATTTGCACTATATGCAGTTGCGGTGCTTAAACTACGAATAACAAAAATTAAGTTTTTTTCTACTGATGTAGAGGATAGATTACTTCCATTTGTTCCATAATCTAAATTTTCGTTACCACCTAAAGTTATCGAACCCACACCGCTCGCATTAAATGATAGTGAAGGTATGAATTTATTTGAAACATAATCAGCGTCATCAATACTTGCATTGGCAATTTGTCGTTCAGGCAATGTAAATATTAATGTTCTTCTATTTGAATCATATACTATGGTTTTTCCAGCAGTATCTTTACTATTGTTAGATACATTCATAGACACATTAAATGCAGCTTTTGTAGAAACTACATCTACAAGAGAATTAATATCAGTCGTACTATACAGCAATGAAAATGTTTGACCAGTGCCAATTAGTGATGTAAACGGCAGATCAACTGTAGCGATTCTTGTAGATTGATTATAGGTGACAATTTTTCTAATATCTCCAGATGAAGCACCTGAAGTGATTCGAACTTTTACATTTGCGTATGCATTAGTTAAATTGGAGTAGTTGACTGGAAAATTAAGTGCCAAGGTATTTGCACCAGTTGATGCTGCAGTTACAGTGTTTGATTGTAATGAGATATCACTTAGATATATGATATATTCTACACCAGAATTTCTGGTGATATGTTTAAGTTTTGCACTACCCATAAACGTAGTGTTATAGGTTATTGAGTTTGTTGTATTAATGCTGGATTTTGGAACACAATGGAGTTCGAGTGTTGTTAAACTTGCAGAATTTGCCATTCCATTAGCAGATGCAACAACAGAATTCGCATACAGATAGTTTCCATATTCCAATGAAAGATCATATTGATTTGATTCTTGCGTAGTTCTTGCACGCGAATTATTAATTCTTTGTGAACCAATTGATTCGTATTCAAACCCTCGAACATATGCCTTACCTGGTTCAACGACAGCTATAAAATTATTTGCATCGGTTGTATTTGCTTGAAGAGAAACTTTAAATGGTGATACTGTATAGTTACCCGATTCATCATATGTTCTACGTGCGAGTGTTTTCTCAAGTTCAGAATAAATTGCATATTTTACTTGTTTTGTAATAACACCATTCTCGACTCTCAGAAGTTCAAAAAACTTAGAGTCGTCTGCAGAGGTAAGAATTCGTTTTGTGAGTTCAAGATTGAATTGGTATCGATGTGCACCAGGAGCTTGATAATTAAATGACAATTGTGCTGGGTCTAAAAGATTTGCATCTGCACTTTCATCAACTACCTTTTCGACAATTTGTAAACCGACTTTAAAGGATGGAGTATTTCCATATGGATCAAGAACAATCGATTGCTCTGGTACATTTACAAAAAATCCATCAACATAAAAGATACCTGGTTGAATTGTAGCAACAGAACCAATACCTGTAGCGCCTGATGCTAAAAGTTTCGCTTCATCACCACCTGATTCAGCGTTCGAAATAACTTCGTTATTTGCGAAATTACTTCCTCTCAAATATTTGACCATAAGAGTAGGATTAGTCTGCGTGTCGTCGGTAGCAATTACTTTAGCGCGAACTTTTGATGAACCTGCAACGTTACGAATAACAGCATTCTCATAATCCTCCAAGTCCACGTCCGCACCATTATATGCAGTTTGTAATTTTATAAATGGAACTTTTAAATCATATGTGATGTGACCACCGAAAACTGGTGAGCCATTTTGAAAGATGTGATCACCGAACTGTTTTATCTGATTTTGCAAAATACTCTGAATTTGTGTAAGTTCGCGAGCCTGAACTGCAAATCCAGGTCGAAATAAAACACGCATGTAATTGTTTTCCTTTGCACCATTCGAGGCAAGGAAATCATCAAAAAATGGTTCTACATTAAAGTCTATTGCCATGTGTTAGTTCCTAAAAGCGAAGTACGATTTTAAATTGCTGATGTTCATCTGGATCGCGATTGATTGCTGCTGAATTTTGCATATAAAGAAGTTTACCACTATAAGATTTTAATCCAGATTCGTCTTGAGCAATAACTGTCGCCGTAGCACCAGAGGTATTACCTGTGATTGCAAAAGAAGAATTTGAAACATTAACAGTACCGTCATTACTCACGTTATTCACATAGATCTCTCCATTCGCTGTATCATAAAAATCCACAATCGCTGATAGATTAGAGAGGGCTAAACTTGCCCCTGAAAATACAATTTCTCTATGAGCGAATGTTCCAGTAGGAGATACTAGGAAATATTTAGTCGTAGATCTATGGACGCTTGCAGATGCGACAATATTTGTGGATAATTTAGGATCTTGTAAGAGAGTGATTTGTCTATATTGGCTTCCACCAGAGTTTTGTGTCGGTATCAGACCATTTTCATTCCCCTCGATAGACACACTAATCATAAGCGAGGATGCGCCCAATTCGCTCGATACATTCGATCCATGACCTCCAGGAGGTCCTATAATAGCCACTAAGTTTGCATTTGCTGTATTTGGCGTTTTGTTTGCATCGATTATCGATATGGTCGCACGAGTGTAGTTATTACCACCAGAAATAATTGAAGTTCCTACGATATTGCCGCCATTCGCTGCGCTAGAATGAACATTTACTCGAATATTAGCGTCAGTACCGTCTCCACCCACAGTAATGATGTTTAAAAAGTTATTGTTGACATTAGCATTAAATCCTGCACCTGTGTTCGCAAGTTTTATAATATCAATACGACCGTTTCTAGCTGCAGCGGTAACATTATCCTCAACCACGACTGGCATATATTGATTCGTGAAGAACTTTTCTTTCAGCCCAGTAGGAATATTATACATATACTTCCATCGATATCCATCACCAGTCTCAATAAACGGACTCTCTGGGAGCTGGCCACCAATATCTATCTCTGGCATAATTGTTGAGTTCGCGTTAGCATTATTGAATAAGCATTTAAAGACTTGGTCTTTTGTATTGCGTGCATAAAATTTATTGTCATAAGTAATATTCGCTGTGTTTGCTTTAGCAAATAAATCTAAATCTTGAGTATACTCAGCGTAGATTGTTCCATTTGACCAATCGACTCTTGGAATAACGAGATTCATATCTGCTGCAGTGACACGTTTCATAGCCAACATATCATTCCAAACTGCATAAAATGCATTCGAGGATTCAGTTGCAGCTGGAACTGCATCACTATTTGGCCAAGAGTATTGACGACCAATCGTTACATATAAACTCGCCAAACTGGCAGAGACATAATACTCGAACGCTCGAGCATTGAAGGTTCCAAAATTTCTAGTAAATAATGATGACATTTATTATCCTCAAGTTCTTATAATCTTATATTCAACGTTATTAAATTGCGGAATAACCTCGTATACAAGAGAAGGTACAGTTGGTTTTCCAAAATTTTGAGCATTTGTAGTATCAATCGTTAAATTAGTTGTGTTCGTTATCCCAGTGCTCGAGTTTACAGTAATCAAATTTCCAGTTATATCATTGATTGTTTTAAGAAGCGTCGTTCCATCAACCTTTAATCTAATTTTATCGTTGGTTGTGATAAATTTTGCAACAACATTTGTATTACCGACGACTTTTATTATTGCATTACCGCTTTGAATATGCGCACGACCCTCTCCTATCAAAATACAAGGACTTTCAATATTTAGTGAGTTATTATTAGCAATTACAGTAATTGTTTTAGCAAATGATCTTGTTGCATTTGAAGAGTTTACTATAATTATGTCGTTTACATTTGCGATTACATCAAAGCTCTCTGCACCACCTATTACATTATTTGCCTCGTATGTAATTGAACAATTACCTATAAATGTGTTAGAAGGTACTACAATCGCATGGCTATTTGTATTTACGATTGGACCAGCAGTGTGAATAACTGGTACAACATGTATTGGAAGTAATTTTGTGCCTGTCGGGTGCGAAACATCGAAAATCGTTTTCTTGTATGTATCAAAGCTCTCTTCAGAAACTAACGAATACGAGAAATTATGGTATCGATCGCTGTCTTGCAATCGTTTTTCTGAACTTACATGTCCATCTGTATTTAAATAAAACCCATTAAAACGAATCAAACCATTCAAAAATTCAGCATTAGCCTTTGCTTTAGCATTTCCGTAAGATACTGGATAAGTTTTTCCATATGCATTGGCATTAGCAGTCGCGATTCCAGTATTATGGATGTTAGAGAATATACCAATTTGATTGGCACGTGTTACCACAATATCACCTGCTGTTGGCGTTCCTGAATAATTGAATACACGAAGAACTGTATTTGATTCATATAATCCATCAACAATACCAGTAAACGTTCTAGCATTGTTTGGTCCTTGAAAAATTACATCATTTTCTTTTATACTAGAGATATTTGTTGTGTTACCAGAGATGAATAAATCAAAAATCTTTAATGAAACATTTGGTCTCAAGATGTAATCTGAACCACGATCTATAAGAGTAAAATCAATGATTTCGCCTAAAAGACCCGCAGTAGCATTTATCTGCTCTCCATCACCAAGTAAATATGCTCGTAAAACAGCACCACTTCCAGCTCCACCTACTGTAACTGTTGGAGCAACTGGATACCCTTCACCTCTATTCGATATCGCGATTGCAGTGATTGCGCCACCAGCCCCAACAGAGGAAACAGTTGCAGCAGCACCAAATCCTGTACCGCCGAATATTAATGGAGTGCTGACAGTGTATCCAGATCCACCGTTCTCAATCTCAATTTGTGCAATAACTCCCATACTTGAAATAACAGGTCGATTGTCTATTCTCAATGTCTTATTTAAAATGTTTAATTCATTAATATTAGTTTCAAATGGTCTGTCTAAAAATACAGTGCGTGTTGCGCCGTCATAATCTATAATTGTTCTAAATTGATGCTCTAGTTTTATTCTTCTTCTAGAATAAAAATCATTAATTGAAGAAAATTCTGATGAAAGTCTGAATGATGCATTAGATTTGTTATAACTGAAAAATTTACCAGGAGTGAGTGACACAAACCCAGAAATAGATAAATCACTTTCATATAACGATGCAACGTTTAATAATGCAGGGGGATCGCTATCGAAATCTGCTCCTCCCGAAATAATTGTTGTAGTTTGAATTGGATATAAAGTCAATGTTTCATAATAAAATGCACCACCAACTCTAGAGTCAATCGATGTAGTTAGCATTAAGCTGCTTGTTGCATCTGGTGCTGTGGTAAGAGTAGAATTTGCGTTTAATTTTTTATCTGTCGCTGCAGCGCTGAAGGCAACGGTAACAGTTAAATGTTTAGAATTCGTTACAGAGGCAATAGTTCTTAATTCGCCATTAATCTCAATATCTTTGCCAGCTGTCAAATATGTGTAGAATCCAGGAACGCCAGCCGTAAAATCAGCAAAATTTTGATACGAAGTGTTTGCTTCAACATTTATACCAGAAATATTAACAGTTCCAATCAATGAGGTGTTTGAATTACATATTGCCATGTTATTCGCACCAATATAATCAGCTATAACGACCGCATTAATTTTTGCTCCAGTACCATCTGCTCCAGTGCCACTTACGATTCGTATCACATAATTATTATAAAAATCATTAGAGGAACTAATTGTAGGATTTGCAGCAATATTAATCGTTGTTTGTGTTGACCCTGCAGAAGTAGCAGTAAATAGTGTGGTTGGTGATGTATTGTCAAAATCAAAATGATTTTCGTATAGATAATTATTTGATTTAAATGTTATCGCGTCTGTATTAAAGGGAATAGATATAATGTTTCCAGCAGCTGCAGTTGTATCAATGGCAGTTACAATTATATTTCCACCAGAGCCATTGCCCAAACCATCAAATGTTCCAGTTACTGGATTTGGTGTTATAATATCAACATATGTATTCGGGTATGTACTAAATCCATAGCCTTTTCTAATTATTGTTGTAGAATCTAATGAGGCTGTTGTCACATTACCGACAAGTGCAACTGCTTTTCTTTTTGTCAAAGAATTTAAATTTTGACCACCATTTATAACTACTGGGTCACCAGTTTGATATCGTTTACCTCTTCGACGAGGATTAATTTTAAGGTTAGAAAGGCTTCCAATAATTTTTTCTCTAAAAAATTGTGCGTCTCCATTTTGATCGATATATGGAATTTCAAGAACCTCATTATTAAAAAATGCTCTTGTAACACTTGACACATAAATCTCATATATTTCTTTACTTGAAGAGACATCTATTGTCTTATAGGCTCGTTCTACAATACATGATGCGCGCGATACCAAACCTGTTGCGCGTTGGTTTTTTAATTGTGTCAGAATTACACTAGAGTTTTCAGGCGATGATGTTAAACGAAATGCTTGTGGGAGAATCCATTTTCCGTCTGAAGCACGTAGGATTTGTAATTTTGGGAAAAAAATATCTAAATCTTTATTGTATAAAACACGAAAAAGGAATTTGAACGAATCAGGTGTTCCCTTCTTTGTATAAAAATCTCTTGCAGCTTTTATAATTCTTTCTGTTGACAGTTCAGATTCTTCAGGGAAAGATGGTAGTATTTTGGTACGAAAATACTTTAAAAGATCACTACGGGTAAAATCCACATTGTAGTTATCTTCAAACGTTTTAAGTTCATAGATTGGCTTTCCTGGCTGCTCTAAAAACTCATAATATTTTTCTATAAATTCAGCGAATACAGGATAATCTGAGCGAATAAACTCAGGAAGTTGTGAATTGATTAGTGTTGAAACTCTGTCTAAACTTGACATGTTATGTCGCTTTTATAACTTCAATTGAAACTTGTGATTGATTTTCTATATCAAGTGTAATGATTGTGTTACGTTCTGAACTAAACAATGTATTTTTTGGTTTTGCAAAAAACTTTAAAGTTTTGAATGTGTCTTTGATATCAATCGGTTTAAATTGCGATAAAGTTATTACACCATTTATATAATCTATTGTTCCTGCATTATTTGAATAAACAATTTTTATATTATTATTGTCAAAATAAAATGATCGTAAAGTTCCTGTCGTATTTTGAATTAATGGTTTTAATATTATATTTGGTAAAAGATTATTGTCTTGGTCATATGCTTTAATTACAGCAGTTGTATAGTCAGAACCTGGCTTTAAAATGTTCACAGCTGTAATTTTCTGGTTGGTGATAGTAGCAGTTATAGATGCACCAACGCCATCTCCGATTACATCTAATCTTGGAGTTTGAATCAATCCAGAGCCACCGAGAACTACCTGTACAGTAGAAATACCTGTTGATGATAGTGGAACTTCTTCAAAATAAAACTCGCGAAGTATTCCGTCATTGTCATAAGCTGTATATGCAGGACTCGAGCTTATTCTATCTGCACCTGTTGAGCGTTTCAGCTCTGTATAAAATTTGATAGTATAATTTCTAGAAACATCTAAAACAGGGGTTAAACGTTTTTCAATTTTTACTTCAATGTCATTACTCATGATAGATGGATGAGCCATATCAACCTCATGCATTAATCTAGAAACTTTGAAATATGAATTAAATTGATCAAGATTAGTATTTGCATAATTATTAATGCGAGTTCGAATAAGAGTTGAGAGTTCTCCAGGTGTTAATGTTGTTGCTGTTGGATCATATGTTGCTCGTACATCTAAATTTAAAAAATTAAAATCTGGATCAATAAATTCTGGTGTAACTGTGAGAATGCTAATTGGATTAATTATTTCATTTAAAATAAAATCTTTTTCAGATCTAGAGATTTCATACCCTGCTGCAGGTTTTGCAGAAATGAAAACTTTTCCATATACTGGTGGTAAATTTTCTTCACCGCCCCACACATTTACAGCTTCAAATGATGGATATCTTTGTTGAATTAGAGCAATATAATCATTTTTTGTAACAGCGCGACCGTTTGATGCAAATGTTTTTGGTGCTAAATTTTTAATACTCTCTATTGTTTCGATTTCAGCACCACCAACAGCAACTTGATCTACAACAATTGTTGCATTAGTTAAACCACCAACAGGACTTAATAATTTAAATGATGATGCTTTGTTTGCCTTTATTCCATTGCTAATTAAATATGTTACAATAACTAAATTACCATCATCAAGTTTTTTACCAATTATATCGTCTCCGAAATAAATTTTATAATTACCATTAGATATTTCGTTTAGAAAAAATACTTTGCTATTTGCAGTAAGAGAGGAGGTGTTGGAAGCGAATGTAAATGTTCGCTGAGAAAGGTCGCCTGCAGATGTTTGCACAATAACCTCGAGTGTAGAGGTATCAATCTTTGAATCATTCAATGTAAATTCTTGTAGCGGATTAATTAGTTGGCTGTATACAAAAACTTGTGTAGATGGAGTTCCCTCAAAAATATTCAGGTCTGAGAATAAAAATTGATTATTCGCTTTCGAAACTGTAATTTCATCTAGATTTGTAAATGTATAGTTTACACCATCAAGAGCAGATGAAACAAATTGCGTAAATTTAGGCAATGTCAATGATGTGATGCTTCCAATACTTGGATTATTTGCTAATGTAAAACTTAAATCTATTCTTGCTCTAGAACTACGAGTTGAAGATGGCGTATAACCAAGCATTTTTGCATGAGAGATAACAGAGTCGCGAAGTGATGCCGTATCTAAAAATGATTCATTAGAAACCATATTCATATAAAATGACAGGTAATGTGTATTATATGACAATAGATCAATTAATTGAGATAATGCAGATCCCTCAAAGTCGTAATCTGAGAATGTATTTTGGGATCGTAAAAAATTCTTCAAACTTTCTTTAATTGTAAAGAAATCTGGATCAGAAATTATAAGTTTGCTTTCAACATTTGCCATTTTATCTTAACCTTTGCAAGAATAAGCCTATACTGAACGGAGTTGCTATGTTTAGTAAAAAAAATCGAATAGTAACATCGAATCCATTATTTTGAAAATTTGGTTCGACATTGATTAAATCGATTTGTATTCTACGTTCAAAATTTTGAAGAGCATTAAGTATCTCATCTTTAATGTTAGAAGCTGTCATATCATCTAATGGTTCGAATAATAACGAATATACTCCGCTACCAAATTTAGGGATAAAGCGGCGTTCTCCAAAATTAGTTAAAATTATATTTCTAACTGAACTACTAATCGCATGCTCGTTTAATTTTAGCGTAACATCTTTTTTTACTGGATGTTTACTAAAATTTAGATCTAAATCCGAAAAAATTCGAGTCTCTCGCTGCATTTTTATTCCTCTATCCGTTATTTAGGTCTTAGATGGACGAACAATTGTAACGATTGGACAACCTGCTGCAGTCACTATCGATACGTCTCCAATACGACCATCACCCAGATTTAATTGTGGATCAGGTGGTTGCACTGCTCCCACAAATCTTAATGCAGAGGCTATATTATCATACACAAAATTTACATGATCATTAGCCCATAAAACAACATCTCCAGCTCTTGCATCTTGTGGGTTCACACGAACAAATCGATAGTCGTCAATACGAAGTTCAACATCTCTCGAATATGGAGTTTGAACATATCGATATCCATTTTGTTTTAATCCAAAATTAACGAATGCCATCGCCCAGTTAGTTTGATCGCTTAAAGTCCAATATTCTCGTGTGAACCCTAAATTTCTCCATAAATCGATTATATTATGATTTGATGGTTGTATCACCTTTGATGTTTCAACTCCAGTTTCTCTCCAATAACCCTTTGATGCTAAATCAAGCTGCTTGTCCAGCCATTTTTTTATATCTGCTGTTTCGTTTAATACAATTATGCTCTTTCCAACAATATTTTTAAGTATACGATCGGAACCTGATTTCGGGGCTGGAGCAATGAATTGCTTAACATTTTTAAAGGCTGCTGGAAATTTATATGGGTCAGCTTGATACTTTTTCAAAATATTAGTATTTTCTTTATTAATTTCAGCTGAAAATCTTACAACTCGATCTGCCTCTAAAAACTTCTGAGATAAAGTAGGTGAACCACGTTTTACAATTGATGTTTGTGCTATTGATGTTCCTGTGTTGCTATGTGTTGCAGCCATAATTGTAGAGGTCTGTGCTATATCAAATTTAAGAGTGTTAGCCTTTATATTAAACGAATCAGCAACAGAAAAATTAACATTTCCGCTAATTTTTGCATTTAAATCGTTTTCTATTTGTAGATTACAGTTACCAACAATTCTAACGTTAGTGTTTGATTCTAATACGATATTGACCATACCTGCGACATATAAATGATCATCACTCATAATAAGTTTATAATTATTTTTAACAATCTTCTCAACCTTTGTTCCGCTCGGATACCATTCAACAAAACTTCCTGCTCTATGTGCAATGTGTACACGCTCCATAAGAGGTGTATCATCCATTTCAATAACATGCCCTGATTCAGTTTCTGTTACCTTATTAAATGGATATTCTGTAGAATTAATTGGATTGGGTTCAGCCCAAGATTCATCATTGGCGCCTAATGCATTTATCAAAGAACGTTCTCTAAATTTTTGAATAATTGTTTTATCGGTATTTGTTATCAAATCACTTAAAGTTGATTTCCCTAGATCATCAACATTTGGATAATTTAATGACTTAGCGTCACTATCCTCTGATAAATTTGATTCAAAAACCTGTACCCCAACACCAGAGCCTGCGACAGTCATTGGTGTTATATTTGTTAGAGTGTTTGCTCGAGCCGCGATTACTTCGCTTCTGGGGATCGATTTGAATAAATTTGCGGCAGCATGCGCTAAACCATCTTCACTTCTGATATATTTTCCTGTTGATGATCTAAGCATGTCAGCACTTAGGAGTTGAGATGCACCAACAATATTGTTTGAAATAATAGCTGATTGAACACCCGACTTTCTGAAGTCTGTTTTGGTGCCCATATGATATGCATTAAGAGTCAGACCAGCTTTTTGTGTGGCATTAAGTGTATTCCAAACATTGCTCTCAATAGAAAACTCAGCGCGTTGTAATGATGAAATCACATCTAAATTTAATAGTGCTCGAGCCTGAACTTCAGTAATAGTTGTATTTGCGCCATTTAAACCACGAATAATAATCGTATCATTATTAGGAATATCGATAAATCCTGTATTAATCTCGCTCTGAGTAAATTTATGACTATAACCAACAATGTTTTGCTGATCATCAGTAAGTGATGGTTTTGCACTAAGAGAAAGTGGAAGATGTATGATAATATTATTGATTACTAATTCTATAATGCCAACGCCATCATTAACAATATTTCCACTTACATTTGTATAATATCCAGTTTTGGACTCAGGATAATCGATTGAAGATGGTTTTTGTGGTGAGTTACGAATTTGTTCAGCGTTTCTTAAATCATTAAACCCAATATCTTCTATTTTAGGAAACTGATTAATTCCAGGTAAAACACCTAATATTGCTGGAGATTGACTATATGAACCATCAAGGTAAAATCCAATTACATATTCACCTTCTTTGGGAGTTGAGAACGTTCCACTATTATTAATCGAATACACAGGAATAGCCCAAGGTAAATCCTCTGATGGAATGAGATTTAAATCTGAAGTGTGTATTCCAAATATGCGAACACGACATCTCCCGAGTTTCTCAGGGTCATTTCTGTCTTCAACAACTCCAATCCACCATTGGAATCCATCTTGACCAATAAAATTTTTACGAATTTTCATGAGTTAATCGCTGTGCTCCAATTTGTATTAGTAATTGGATTTATACTGAAATCTATACTAGATGAATCTTTACACAACTGCGCATAACAACAATATTTTGTATTTAATAATTGATGCCTTAATCCTGTTATTAGATATTTACCAGACAAATATTTGTCTTCATTTAAATTTTTAACCTCTGTACTGGCATCATTTGTTGGGATACTAATATAGACAATGTCTCCGACAGACAATGCACTATTACCAGGAATATCGATGTGCAATCGTGTATTGTTTAATAATGCGAGCCTAGAAGCTCTCATTAGCAGCCATCTATTCATAAGATCCTCTTGAAAAGCTGGAAACATTCGAATGTATCCAGATGCTTGGTCAATAGATGTTCCCATTCGATTTTTAGCCAAATTATACGGCAAAAAATTGTTTAAGGTTTTATATCGACTCTGAGATATCGACATTGCTTCACCCTCAACATTTCTATTCAATAAATCAAGTTTTATTAATTGGGAAAAAAATGCACCGTTACTAATGCTATCTAAAGCGTCAAACACTTGCCTAAATTCCATTTCATCTAATTTATTTTGTTGTGATTGAATATTCTCAAAAGATTGCATATTTTTCGCAGAATAATATAATTTTGTTTTAGGTTGTTGTGAGTATATTGTGCTTAATGATATAAAATTATATCCATTAACACTCTCATAAAAGAAAAATCCTGGTGATAAGCCAGAGGTATCTAATGCAAAAGATGATATCCAATTTATTGCTTCCAACGGTCTTAAATTTGGAACTATAAGTGGATTTTTTTCAGGAGCAAGCAATAATGTCGATGCTTCTATATTTTTTGCTTGAAATTTTTTATTTGGAATTTTTAAGTAATCATTTGCGATATTAATTACAATATCAGATAATCTTGCTTCTTTGTAAGACCTTGATACAAAAACTTGCTGGCTTAACAAAAATTCTTCTGAGCAAAAATGAATTTTATATGTGGCGCTTGAAGTACCACGTAAACCATACTCACTTATTTTATATATTCGAAAAACTTTTTGAAATTTTATGTTACCTGGAGTTTTGAATACAATTGAAATAAACTCATTACCATACATATTTAATCGAGTAATAATTTCACTCGAATCAGTTATATATATATCACCATTCATAACATTATTAAAAAGGTCTTCATATATATTAAGTTCAGTAAAAATATAATCAATACCAATAGTGATTCCTGCAGAGTTAATAATTTTTAACTCATCGAGTATAAAATCGTATGGTGAAAGCGCACCATCTACAGAGGATTCTCCACTTCCATTTATTACCATTTTATATTGCCGTCATTAATGATGAAAATTGATTCTCTATGGTGTTTATAATGGAAGAATTTGGAATAATAATTTTACGTCTATTTTCATTTAATTCTAACTCATAATCATAAATTGACACTGGAGCGATTGTTGTGGACACAGTTAGAGTTGTATTACTTCCATCTATTGAACTTATCACATTAAAGGTATTAGAGTATGATGTATTTGTATTAATTGCAACAACATTTTTTGTTGCATAATTATATGAGTTTGCAGTCACTCTAAATTTTCTTGTCTCACTAAAACTTGGATTATCAGCTGTTCGACGCACCTCTGTTGCTTGGAAATGACTGGTTGTATTTGAAGCCCATTGATATCCATCTAAATTATTTGTAATACCAATAATTGAATGCGTTTGCGCCGAGGAAACTCCTGAAATATTTCTACTGTTTGCTAGCACTTGTGTAGGGAATTTAATTTGCAAAACTTTAGTACCAGAATTATATGCAACAACTTTTGCCTCCATTGTCGATTCGACATATGTAGATCCTTGAAATACGACTTCATCAACAGTATAATTTGAGGGATATGACTCAGTTGTGTTCAGACTAACAGTTAAAGATGCATATTTTTGTTTAATGTATTTTTCAAAATCAAAGGGACCCATTGCCCAATCAAATTGCGGATCAATAAGTTTATTGGCCAGTAAAATAATCCATTGTTTTTCTGGATCACCATACACTCGATGCGCTATTTGTTCTGGAGTTTCGCCGCCTTTTATCTCATACTTAAAGTATAAACTAGACTGTGTAATTACAGATTCTAAAAATTTTATACTTGTAGTAATATCAGGCACGATTTTTGCATCGTTACCTTCTTTATTAATCGAGTAAAATACTCGCGGAAATTTAGCAAAATATGACATTAGTATCCATTTTGAATATCCAATTTAGAAAGAATTATTGATTCCATAAACTCCATTGATAATCTAATCGAAACAGGTTGACCATCTCTAAATGTAGCGAAAGTTGGAGTATCAGCGGAATATTCAACTTGTACCGATGTTAACATGCATGGTGCAATTCTAGGTAAGGCTGAATTTTCTTGAAACTTTCCAGTTACCTTTCTTCTTAAAAATTCTATTTCAAAAAGATTTGGTGGAACAAGATATCTTGTTCCAGTTCCACCTGCCACTGGGTCGGAATCAACAGATTGACCTCTATCAGCACTCTCAGAATGCGAATGAAATCGAAAGGTTTTAATGATATTTAAAAGTTCGTCAGATTCTTTTTGATTTCTTGGGACAAATGTGAATACAAACTGAAATCTTCTATTCTGACTTCCTCCATAAATCTGCTCGAGCATTGGATTTAATGCATACCCAAGACCAGCTAAAAATGCTTCAGTAGGTCGTGTTCCAAATATACCAGCTCTACCAGCGAGCTCTGCAACTATTTCCGCCTCGGCTAAGTTTGGAACGTTAAGTGAAGGTGCTAAAGGATTCGCAGCTGTGAATAAACCCGCTCGTCCTGCTGCTTGATTTATTGAAATTGGTTGATAATCATGTCTATCTATATTAGTAACGAGTTCAGGCATGTATAGCAATATTGTGTTTTTTAAGTCTTTTGTTCTTTTTCCGTAACTAGCATCTTCAAGAGATGCACCAGGTGTTCCTCCACCTATAAAAGATAAACCAAATCTACCTAAAACAGCTAAATTTTCGATTGTCTCTGCACTGGTTCCTGGAGGAAGTCTAAGAAAAGCGAGCGCAGGGGGAGATGCAGCGATGCTACGAGATGCACCGAAGGTTGCAAAAGCAGCTGCATTCACAGGAAAATTTCTTCCATTCGAATTCAGATATTGCGATGGTGGTTGTTTTACTATTGGTGTTTCACTTACGACATTTAATTTTGCTTTATTCTGCGCATATACTTTAAATCGCACCGCATTTTTATACATCCCTGATTGGTCGCCTAACTCTTGAGGGAAATATAGATGTTTTCTATTGTTAATTTCACCATAGTCTCTTTCTAATCTTTGAGCATCTGTTGACATTGAATATTCCTATAAATAAATGATGGCTTACAGTGGTAAATTTAGTCCAAAAAACACTAAGAAATATTTAGGTGATCCCACGAATATCTGGTATAGGTCGTTATGGGAACGCCGAGTAATGGTGCATTTAGATGAAAACACTAGTGTAATTGGTTGGTCTAATGAAGAGATCGTTATTCCTTATTTATCGCCAGTCGACAATCGTTGGCATCGTTATTTTCCTGACTTTTATGTCAAAGTTCAGAACAAACAAGGGATGATAGAAAACTTAATATTAGAGGTTAAACCAAAAAGTCAAGCAATTCCGCCAAAGATTAAAAACAAAGTTACAACACAGTATATTAAAGAGGTCGCCACGTGGGGTGTTAACGAAGCAAAGTGGAAGGCTGCACAAGAGTATTGTAAGGATAGAAACTGGAGATTCGATCTAATTACTGAAGATCAATTAAGGATATAATGGCAGCGCTTTTAGAAAAAATCACACGTGAGATGTCTAAAAAAGGCATCAAACCTCGAACTGAAGAAGCAAAATTATTTGCTCAACAAATGATTTCGAAGGCTTCGATTCCAATGAATCGATCAAATGTGCTAAACGATGCAAAACGTATTACGGCATTCGCAGCAGTTGGTCGTATGTTTATGTTTAGATACGATCCACTCACTAAAGAAAAACTTCCACAATGGGATGAGTTTCCTTTGGTGATTCCTACAACAGTAACGGGCGATGGATTTACAGGTATAAATCTACACTTTTTAGATGTTGATAATCGTATATCTATCTTAGATGGGCTATCAATCTTTTTAAATAATGATAAATATGATAATTCTACGAGATTTTTACTTTCATATGATTTACTTAAAACTATGAGTCGATTTTCTTCAATACGCGATTGCATTAGAAGGTATCTATACGATCAAATGGTCTCTCCGTTGCTTTATGTCGAACCTAATAATTGGCAAACAGCAATATTTTTACCTGTAGCAAATATGAGGAGCTATGGTTGATGTCTCTAAACCCGAAAAAACTATTAAACATTAATAATTTTTTATCCGAGGTGCGAAAAAATGGATTCACTCGAGATAATAGAACTGTAGTTGCCATTCTCCCACCTGCAGAGTTACGAGACATATTTAAGTTCAAACTCCCATCATTATTTCGTAACGATTTTCTCACCTTTTATGCACAGTCTGCGGCTTTTCCTGGAGTCAAGTTAGGCACTCTTGCAACAAATTATGGTGGACCACTTATTGAATATGCGAGAAGCACAGATTATGACAATACACAAATTATGTTTATGCTTGACGACGAAATGAGACAAAAAACGTTTTTTGATGCATGGATGAATTTAGTAAACCCAAAAGAAAATAAATTTGATTTTCGTTATAGAGATGAATATATAGGTGAAATGTTAATTTCTCAAGTATCCGAAACTGGAAAATATTATTCATATGCTGTAAAACTTTTTGAAGTTTTTCCAGTTGCTATGAATGAGATTCGTTCAGACTGGATTAATGCTGGTGATGCATCTAGACTTGAAGTGAATTTTTCCTATCGATATTGGAAAAATTTAAGATCAGATAAATTCGAGAGAGATGATGCAGATGCTGATGAGATATTAGAAAGAATCGATGTAATTGGAGAAAGAAAACCTGTAGAGGTTCTTGAAGGTATCGATGTGATCGGAAGAAGAAATGAATCTGAGATACTTGAAAGTATCGATGTGATCGGAAGAAGAAATCAATCTGAGATACTTGAAGGTATCAATGTGATTGGAAGAAGAAAAAAACGTACATAATAGATTATATTCATAATATGGAGTAAATTATGCCATTACCAAAAATTGAATTGCCAACTTATAAATTAAGACTAAATTCATTAGAAAAAGAGATAACATTTAGACCCTTTGTCGTGAAAGAAGAAAAAATTCTTTTAATGGCATTGGAGTCTAATGATTATGAAAACAGTTTGGATGCGATCAAACAAATCATTCACAATTGTGTTTTAGATGAATTGAATGTCGATTTATTACCATTATATGAGATTGAATACTTGTTCTTAAATTTAAGAGCAAGATCTATTGGTGAAGTGGTTTCACTTCAATTTATTTGTGAGCATGTTAATGAAAATAATAAAACGTGTAAAGGGAAAATGGAACTAGATGTTGATTTATTAAAAGTTGCAATGGAACATAAACCATTCAGTAATAATATAAAATTAACTGATAGTGTTGGCATAAAATTGCGTTATCCGACATTTAATATTTCAAAAATTTTGATTGAAAAATCTGACACAAAAGATATGCCGATCGAAATTCTTAAGGAGTGCACTGAATATCTCTATGATGAAGAACAAGTTTATAAATTGAATGAAATGTTAGAGAATGAATTTGAAAATTTTATTAATAATTTGACCACTGATCAGTATAAAAAAATTAAAAATTTCTTTACAGAAATGCCCATGCTTCGTCACGAATCAACATTAGTTTGTAAAAAGTGTGGTAAAGAACACTTTATCAAACTGGAGGGTCTCCTCGATTTTTTCGTATAAGCCTTCGTAATGAAAAATTGAAATCTTATTATATGACTAATTTTGCGTTGATGCAGTTTCATAATTATTCTCTTACGGAACTTGAGCAAATGCTTCCGTGGGAAAGAGCAATGTATGTTTCTTTGATTGCAAATCAAGTGAAAGAAGAAAACGACAGAATACGAGAACGACAATTAAAGAGAAAAAAATAAATGGCATATACTCCAAGTATCGATACTCTACGTGGTAATTTTTCTAGTTTTGCTGCTAGAGGAGCAGAACCATCCTTTCGATTCTCACAACGATTTGGTGGTTTTCAGGGATCACTAGATGTGGCGCGACAATTTGGAGGTGAGCCAGATGATGCGATACGGAGAGCAGTTCCAGATTTTAGATCATTTGCCAATAAATTAAATAGAAGAGATGATGAGCCTATCGAACCTACTACAAATCCTACATTCACATCAAATAGTTTTGCTGAACTAGAAACAAAATCTGAACCAACGACATCAACTGTTCCACAAGATTTTTTGGACAACTTAACTGCATCTAAAAGTTATATAGAAAGAACTGAAAGTGATGATGGCTTATTAAATGCTGCTGCAACATTAAGAAGCACTGAAGATACAGCAGCAACCTTAGCACAAAATCCGTCATTTAGTCCAGCTCAAATCCAAGCAATTTTAGACAGAGCTCGTAATGCTTCTGGCTTTACAAGAATTACTTCAGGATTACGACAACCAAATCTAGATCGATCACTTATCGCTCCATTTCTGGGACAAGAAATTATCGAAAGAATCGATGATGGTGAACGATCAATAATAACAGAACCTCAGCCTACATTATTACCTGAACCTGTTCCTGCACCCGAACCTGCATTATTACCTGAACCTGTTCCTGCACCCGAACCTGTCGCTCTCCCACAACCATTCATTCCATTTGTGCCACCAGCTCCAGCTGTTAGACCTGAGCCAACATTCACCAGAGCCTCTCGGAGAAGTTCCATGGATGATGAAGAAGAAATTGAATCAATAGATGTAATCGGTAGGCGTAATGCGGGTGGTGACGAGGAAATTGAATCAATAGATATAATAGGCAAAGGTAGACGTGGTGTGGGTGGTGACGGGCAAATAGAATCAATAGATGTACAAGGATCTAGACTCTATGATCGTCCAGACAATCCATATGAGAGATTTAAAGCACTATACGCTGATTTTTATACTGGTGGGCGAGGCGCAGAAACATTAAAAGAATTTAATCGTTTAGAGGATAGTGGCGAAATAGATAAAATCGCATTAAATTCTAAACGACTTCGTCCAGTTTCTGATGAAAATTTAATGCGTAGTGACACTAATGCAATTATTAATGCCAAAAATGAAAAAGACTCTCTTATTAATGAAACACCATTTTATGAACGTAATAGTGATATGGGCAGAGGCACAACTGTGATTAATAATAACAGCACACAAATGCTTGCACCAAATTCCTCTGATGGTTCTAAAACTTCTAGAGTGTTTAGTGATGACAGCACATTCAATCGTCATGCCGCTGCTGATTTATTTCATCCAAATTACGGACCATAAAAAAAGGCGCACCGAAGTGCGCCCGAAAACATCTATAGTTTTCTGAATTGTATTACTCTGCGGCAAGTTTCTCAAAAAATGCCATGTCATCGTCTTCAACAGTGACATCTTCAGCAGTAACCTTCTTTGCTGGAGCTGAACGAACGACAGGAGCATCTGCTTCTTCATCATCGATCTTCTTAGCAACAACTGCAGCAGATCCACCAGCACCAAGCACACGCTCTAATTTTGCCTTTAATTCATCATATGACTTAAAATTATCAGGCTTTAAGAAGTCTTTGAGTGAATGTGTGGACTTCCAGACCTTCTCAATTTGAGCATCATCACCAGCAAATAATGCAGCAGGAGAATCAAACTCCGACTTATCATAGTTGCGATAGCCTTCGACATTGCGAATCTTGACCTTGAAGTTTGCACCCTTCCAGAAATCAAAAGGATTTAATGGAGTCTCATCAGCAAATTGTGGCTCTAGTTTCTCTTTGACCTTATCAAAGATTTTCTTACCAAATTTGTAAAGGAAAACTTTTCCTTCATTCTGAGGACGCTTTGGATCAGAAACGACAAGAATATTGCTAATGTAAGTCAGCTTGCGCTTTTGCTTTCGCGCGATTTCTTTATTGGCTTCAATGCCAGAGTTCCAGAGAACTGTATTGTATTCAGAAACAGGATCATTCTTTCCAAGAGTTGTGAGAGAGTTCTCAATGTACCAACCACCTGGACCTTGAAATCCATGCGACCAAACTTGTACCCATGGTAATCCATCTTCACCATCAACTGCTGGCGTATCAAGAAATCGAATCACTGCGTAACCATTTCCTGCAGCATCCACTTCAGGTTGCCAGAAACGATCATCAATATTTGATTTATTTGAGTTGCCAGAAGAAGAGGCTTCGACTGCTTTCTTTAATTTATCAAGAGATGAACCCTTGTTTTTTAGATTTGATAGACTCATATGTATTACTCCGTATTGCGTTGTATTAAATGTATTTCGTCTTGTCCACTTTTTTCATTACCATATCATTATATAGTATTTTCGTTACCAAGTAAAGTTTTCTTTGTCAAAGATTTGTACTTGTCAACGTTTACATTCAAGAATGCTCCGTACTTACGAATCTTTCTTGATACTTTGGGATAGATGATATCATCAGAGATCTTCTTGTCCCAAATTCTTATAAAGTCAAAGATGTTATTTAAAATTACCATCGTTTCAATTGTTATTTCTTTTTGCATAAATGCAATGAGTAATTTCGGAAACTGTCCATCATCAACTTTAAATAAATCATTGAAACTTTCTTTTGTTGCAATTTTTTGCAAGTCCTCGACATAGACTTTGCTCATCGAATCTGTTCTTCGTCTCCAATCTCGATATGCTTGCTCAGCCTCCTCTTCAAGGAGTGACTTGGTCCAATTATCGTCGCGGTCAACAAAATTAGCCACCAGAAATGGAACCATTTCCTCGTCGCGATACTTGCGCGCAAGGCGGTGGAATAGAAATTTATCACGACGTTTTTGAAACGCATCTACGGATATTCTCGTTTTACCATCATATTGAAAGAAGTTATATTGTTCTGAACTGAAATGCAATTTGATGGCTTGATATAATCCGTAAAGATCATATCCATTCATAACGGAAGTTTGCCACCTCTCGGAAGAAATCGCATTTCCATTGCCTCACCTTGTATAATACTTTTCAATGAGTCATTGATTAATGATGCAGCGACTTCAATTTCAAGATTATTTCGTTCACAGTAAGTTGTGATTGCATCCATGTGATCAATTCGTTTTTCGATTGCCATCTCCATGATCATCATTGAGAAATTATTTTTTTCTTCTCGACTTGCCATTTCAGATCTCATACGCACTCAAGGAATTGTTCAACTGCTGAGTTACACGCACGAACGTTGTACGCTTACTCAAATGCTTCAATTCACTTGCTCCCACATAAGTACATGCCGAACGCAGACCACCAAGTATTTCTTGTAATGTTCTGCTTACCTCTCCACGATATGGAATCTCAACAGTCTTGCCTTCGCTGGCTCGATAGTTAGCAACACCACCATTGTGTAAGTCCATTGCTGTATCTGAACTCATGCCGTAAAATCTATTTGTTCCAAACACAGATGCGCCACCCTCTTTGTGACCCGCCAACATACCACCAAGCATCACAAAATCGGCTCCCGCAGCGAATGCCTTCACAACGTCTCCAGGAACGGTACACCCTCCATCCGCTATGATATGACCCTGAAGACCATGTGCTGCATCCGCGCACTCAATAACCGCACTCAACTGCGGATAGCCGATTCCTGTCATCTTGCGTGTTGTACACACCGATCCAGGACCAATACCAACTTTCACAATGTCAACACCAGATAGAATTAATTCCTCTGTCATTTCTGGTGTGACAACATTACCTGCGATGAGAGTTACTGATGGATATTTGTCACGAAATTTCTTTACAAAATCTACAAACGCTTGTGTATAGCCATTCGCAACATCAATACAAACTCTCATATGTATATGAAACATATCAGAGTGATAAACATTCTCAAACTTCTTTAGATCTGTGTCTGAAATACCCAAAGAGTAAACACTACTGTTCAATCTCAATGCAAAATGATTTAACAGATCTTGTTCAGAATAATGTTTGGTTACAGCAACTAAACACTTATGCTTGTTTAGTTCCTCTGCCATCTCGAGAGTGCCAACACCATCCATGTTTGCAGCAATAATTGGAACGCCAGACCACTCACCGCCATGTTTGAATTTAAATTTTCTATCGAGTTTCACTTCGCTTCGAGAAGCAAGAGTTGATCGCTTGGGTGTGATGAGTACATCTTTGTAGTCAAGTTTCACATCATCAAGTATTCTCATATAACCTCAAAGATAAAAAATATGATTGCCAATCTGTTTTACTAAAACCTTCTGACTCGACCATGCAGGCTGAACATAGTCTGCATGAAAGTACATTGCATTCCCAATTATACCATATTTTTTCTTAGAAATCAAAATGTTTTCGGCAATCTGCAAGGACTCACGCCACATACCACGACTGCGAATACCTTTCTTATCCTCACAGACCCAAGAGAATTGACAAGTGCCTTTTGTCTTTTGATAGACAACACCGCATACAGTTCTCGGAAACTGTCGACTCTTTACACGATTCATGGTGACTTCAGCAACGGCAATTTTGCCAGTGCGCGGTTCAGAACCTGCTTCGAAATAAATGTTCTTGGCAAGACATTCAACGTCTCGCATGACCTTTTGTTTTTGTTCGTAGGATAGTTCAAGAAATTCCATACGATTAGTCATGTCATTCATTTGAGCAATCAGAAGCGTATTGGCTTCTTGTTGTTTTTCTAGTTGCGCCATTGTTCGAGCATGCATATCAAACGGAACAAAGATTCCGAAAAATATGGCAGCTAATAAACCACCCCACAGCAAAAAGAAATTGTGATTGCGATCAAAATAATTTTCTACATGATATAAGATATCGACTGCATTCATGTTTAGGTCTCCATTATTGCAGTGGAAAGAAAAGAGTGGTGGTTCGCACCACCACTC
>Ga0194119_10000594_pt1 | contig 69294 bp, 61 predicted proteins | sample TA2MahC100mmetaG_FD_148620 | JGI IMG/M metagenome (GOLD analysis project Ga0194119, IMG submission 148620) | Freshwater microbial communities from Lake Tanganyika, Tanzania - TA2015018 Mahale Deep Cast 100m | ecosystem: Environmental > Aquatic > Freshwater > Lake | place: Tanzania: Lake... | reverse complement strand
ACCAATTGGTAGCATCTAATCGAAATGGAACACATACAGAACTACCCTTACCATAAGGACCTGGGTTAACAGTTCCAATGGTAACTTGCCCGATTGAATTAAGGGCAAAGAAAGCTGATAGTATAAAAAAATAAATCTTTTTCAAAAATGTGAATTAAAATTTATTGTAACATTTAGGAATTTTATTACGCTCTGTATCATGACTTAAATTAGTTTGCAATGAAATTTCAAATCCACCCCTGCTTTGGGTCGCCGTATTCAGGGAAGAAATATTAATGTCATAAGAAAAGCCCAATTGAAACTTGGTGGTCGTGAATCCAACGTAAGGAATTACAGCATCTTTCACTCGGTAATACCCACCCAGCAGCAGACTATTTTCATACTCGACACTGGGTATGGTTAGTTCACAAACGGTTCCAAACATCACTTCCTCTGTGATCATCGAGTTCATGTACAATCCGGTTAAATAAACACGCGTACGCTCCCCCGCAAGGAAATTAAAGCCAGAATGTGCTGAAAGCCTTGGCTTCAAACGATTAACCTCTGTGCTAATGGCTTCGTTTGGTCGATTTAAATGATAATAGGAACCGCCAATATACCATTGCGATTGCCCTTCATTCATACCGGAGTAAAGTATTCCAGCTGCCACATCGAGATAATTCAAGCTAAAACCGGTAATCGGTTCTCCGTTGGATGCCGACCGATCAAACCCAAAAGGAGTGAATTGCCTGGAAAAGGTAAACCGGCTATAATCGGCTTTCTTGGTAACCAAATTGGATTGAAACCCAATACCAAGTTTATGCCGGCCGTTCCGATCGATGTTCTTGTTATAGGCTGCCGAAATTCCTAAAAAATTACCCTTAAGCCCCTGATTATTCGACTGATCGATTAAACCCATCAGCCCAATACCAAAAATATCATTGCCGATTTTATCATTTAAAATCTGAAAATCACAAGCCACCGTAGCGGTGGTAAAAGGGGTACTGACTGTCCGCCATTGGTTTCTGTAGGTCATAGCCAAACGCGTCTCACCGAAAAAAACACCCGTCATGGCCGGATTTAAGGTGAGCGGAGACGAATAAAACTGAGAAAAATGTGGATCCTGCGAATAAGCCTGGGAAGCAGCCACACAGCTGAACGAGCACAGCAACAATAAAAAACGATATGTCCTTAACACGTTAATCATTTTGCTTTTATTCGATATTGAAGGGAAAGCTCCATGGATGAAACAGGCCTATTATTCTTTGTAATATCGTTAATATGAATATCATAACTGAACCCGATTCGGAAGGAATTGAACTCAGTAAACAGGGCTGGAGAAACGGCATCGCTGGTCCGGTATGAACAGCCCAGCCCAACCAAGGAACCATTGACATCTTCCTCTAACAGTTTAGCCACCGAGACACCAGCTTGCAAGTAATCGGAACTGGACTGGGCCTGATAGAGCAGTCGTACATCCAACAATAAATCTTGCCCTAAATACCGTTGCAAATTAGCCTGCGCACTAAACCGCATTGGAATTTCACTGGTAGCATCAAACAGTATATTCTGTTGCGGACGATTGAGATGATAGGCTGCAGCCCCCACCTCAAAAAATGTACCCTCCTCCGAATTGCTGTTGCTATAGAGTAGCCCAGCCCCAATTGAAAAGTACGGCTTCATGTTGTCAAACGTAGCCTCACCACTAGGCAGCCATAGGTCAAACCCACCGCTGGTGAACTGAGAACCCGACGCCAGTTGACTAAAGTTGAAATTTCGCTTACCATATGAACCAATCAGGCCCAGCCCCAGTGTTTTATTTCCCTCCTCATTAAGCGGAACGTGATACGAAGCATTTAGAGAAATAGCATTACTAACCAAGGCCCCTTTCAATGTTTTGTCGGACTGAATAACCACCCCGGCATTAAACGAACTCTGTGGCAAATACTCTTCACGCGTCAATTTACCGTCGACCGATACAACCATAGTTGTGTAGGGACTTGAAAGAGAACCCCATTGCTGTCGATAGTTGGATCCAAAACGATAGTCTCCACTGAAAACACCACAAAACGCCGGATTCACAAGTGATGGGGCAGTTTTATACTGTGTCAAATGAGGGTCTTGTGCTGCAACTTTTCCAGAGCAGATCAGCAAAAAACAAACTTCAATATATACTCTTTTACTCATTGTTCACTTCTACCTTACCAGTATAAAAGTACCGTTAGCCGTGTATACCTTACCATCAATATCTAAACCCTCCGCAGTCCACACATAACTTTCCATGGGCTGAAGAACCCCGCGATAAAAACCATCCCATCCATTGGCATCAACCCCCTGATAGACTAATTGCCCCCATCGATTCCAGATTCTAAAACGGTTCAATTTTGTAATACCAACCAAAAAAGGGAAGATCCGATCGTTTCTTCCATCGCCATTGGGTGAAAAATAATCGGGTACATAAATCTTTTTTTCAGCGAAAATTCGGACTAACAACGTGTCCGTAATGATGCACCCAGCTGATGTAATGATATTTATTCTATATAAAACGGAGTCACTATGATTGAAAACTGGGTTGCTGACCGAGGATCTGCTGAGACCGACAGAAGGTACCCACTGATATGTTGCACCGGAAAACTCTCGTGCCTGCAATTGAAGATCCCTGCCCGCTACAGCATTCACAGGACCGTATCGAACTCCCTGTACAGTTGGCTGAATCACGATTACCTGCTGAGCCGATTGCGACAAATCAGGGCAATCCGTGGGCACAATGGTTAGTTTGACTGTGTATGTACCCGGATTCAGATATGTGTACGTGGGAGAAAATTGTGTGGAATTCCCAGCCCCGTCTCCAAAATCCCAACCATAAGTCACTGGCAAACTATTGGTAACCCTTGAAGTATTGGTGAAAGCTATCGGAAGGGTGGCGCAACTGCGGTTAAATGTAAAGGCGGGTTCTGGTGGAAAAACCTTTGTAAGTGTAATTGAATTAGATGGCAAGGACAAGCAAGCGCTGGTATTGATAAAAATAACATGATAAGTACCTGCCTCTGTAGCATTGTAGGAAGAAGCATTGGCACCAGCGATTGCCACTCCATTTCTGTACCACTGATAAGAGGCAGCAGCCGTTGCAGTTAGTTGAATATATGAACCATCGCAGATAACTGTCTTGGAAACAGGTAAAATGCTTCCCATTGGTGTCGGATTAACAAACAGATTCATAGAGTAAGAGGCTGTACAGTTTGCCGTTGTAGTCACCAGCAAGGTTACTCGGTAAGCACCTGGCTGCTGGTAGCTATAAGTTGGGCTAGGTAAGGAAGATGCGCCTACCCCATCTCCAAAATCCCATGAGTGTTGAAGATTACCTATACTGATAGAACTTTGATTCGTAAAAGAAAACTGATGCCCTTGAAAACAGGTGATGGTTCGATTAACCGTAAACAAAGCCGTAGGGCTAGGATCCACCGTCATAAGAGAAATTGTACTATCGGTACAGCCCTTGTCACTAACTACCTTGAGTTTTACACTGTATGTACCCGCATTTTGATAGCTGTGAGAAGGACTATACAAACCGGAGGAAAATCCGTCACCAAAGCCCCACTGATGGGTCATAGACCCTGCGGAAATCGTACTGAGGTTGGTAAACTGAAAAAAATTATTGGTCTTGCATTGCCGATTGCTGTTGGGGGAAAAAGTAACAATTGGCTTCGGGTGAACGGTTACCGCCTGAATCACGCTGTCCTGGCACCCAGCTTGTGTGGCAGCGACCAGCTTGACTAGAAAAACACCGGATTGATTGTATTGGTAAGAAGGTTGCGGGACCGTAGAGGTCGAACCATCCCCGAATGACCATTGGTAAGTCAACGGAGCATTCGGACCCGTGGATGTATTGGTAAAAAAGAATTGGTTTCCGTTAAGGCATTGAGCATTACTATTCGCTGAGAAGGAAGCGATAGGAGGCAAGTTTACACTAACCAAAACACTGTCTGAAGCGACACACCCATAGTTCGAGGTGGACACTAATTTGACCCGATAATTACCCGAGCTCGCATAACTGTGAGCACCGTTGGTCGCTAACTGAAATGCCCCATCGCCATAGTACCAAGTATGGGTCATAGTGCCCTGAGCGATCGTAGATGTATTTGAGAATTGAAAATAATTATTACTCAAACATTGGGAAGACTGGTTGACGATAAAACTTGCTGATGGGTTCGGAACAATCCATACCTGCAAGACACGGCTGCTGTCTACATTACCTGACCCATCAGAAACCCTAACTCGATATAATCCAGAAACTACGGCCGTATGTTGACGGTTTACTGCTCCGGGTATAGAAGTTCCATTTCGTGTCCATTGATAAAAAGTCGCCTGTCCTGCAAGTAGTCGAACCTGAGAACTAATGCCACAGGATAAGGGGTTATCCAGCGATAACAACGAAGTATCCAATTGAGCGTATGAACAAAATGTACTTAAACAGATGAGTAACGGAGATACAACAAAGTACCTCAAAAGAAAATTATTCGTGTTTACCATGGAGGTATGAAAAGTAGCAAAGAGTCAGACAAACACGAAAATATGTATAAGATTGAAGAATACCGTCTTAATCCGCATTTAAAAATTGATTTTATAAAAAATATAATAAATTAGTTTTCATATAAATACACATTCATTATATTTATATATAATAAATAATGAAATCCACTTAAACGAGCAGGAAAAAGTAGGTCCACTTACAGGCCGAAGAAAATTATACCCCTGTATCATCCCATCTGCTTCCAGACTTCCAGGGCAAATTTTTCCAACGAAGGATCCCGCGCGCCCATCAACAACAACACGCAATCCTCCGTGAAATGCGGACGTACCGCATCCAGAAATTGATTACGGTCCGACACAAAATATGCTCGAACACCTTTCTCTTTTAGGCCCTGCACCAGCTCAGCGGCCGAAATATCCCGCTGCGCCGTACCCCCTGCATAAAAGATCTCACTGATCCAGATCTCATCGCCCGCGCGAAGCGCGGCGGAGATCTCCGCTATGTAGTCGTTTCGTAAAAAACGCGTGGGCTTGAATCCGTGCGGCTGAAACCAAGCGATCAATTTTGTAGCAATAGGCTGACAGGCCCGGATCGATGCAGCGCATTTAGCGGGATTGTGCGCAAAATCATCGATCAACCATACCCCGCTTTTTTTTCCGTAGATCTGATGGCGACGGTAGATCCCCTCGTACGAACGCAATGCGGCCGCCGCAACGGAGAGCTCCACCCCGATCCGGTTCGCCACCGCGGCGGCCGCAAGGGCATTCTCCATATTGTGCGCCCCCACCTGCTCCAACTCGAAAGGAATGTCATTGACCTGAAAGGAAATCGTCAAGCTCCGCTGCACAAACTGCGTTGCCCGATAGGCCGCCGTTCCATCCGTCGAAAAATCCCAATCGGCATCTAACAATAGCGCCCGCGTAAGCGGATGCGAGCGGTTGACGGAAAAAAATTTACTCTGATCGCGAAACCTTCTGAACAACTGGTTGAGCTGTTCCACCTCCTGATGGTCCTTATCAATATTCAGCAACAAGCCGATCTCCGGGTGATAATGCACAATGGATCCATCGCTCTCATCGGCCTCGATGATCAGCCAATCGCCGGTTCCCACCACCGCATTACCGATCTTCCCGCTGCGGATCAAGTGCGTCAATCCCGCGCCGCTGATGATACCCGGACCGTACCCCGCCTGCTCCAGAATATGAAACAACATCGCCGTGGTCGTACTCTTTCCACTGGTCCCGGCTACCGCAATGGTTTTTCGGCTGGCGGCGATCATCGCCAATAGATCGGAGCGATGCAAAACAGGAATCTTTCGCTCTTGTGCCAACCGATATTCCAACACCGTTTCCTCCACCGCCGTCGACACGATCACACAATCGATCTCGGGAACGAGTCCCGATCCGTCCTGCATAAAACATTCAATCCCCTCTGCCTCCAACTGACCGCGAATGGGATTATCTGTCTGAAAGGACCGATCGCTTCCACGCACTTGCCGTCCGCTGCCTTGCAGATACTGGGCCAGCGCACTCATGCCGCTTCCACCAATGCCGATGAAAAAAGGAAACCGGATCTCCGAAAGAGAAATGGACATGCTGCAATTTATCAAATCTGGATCCTTGACATAAAAAATCCCGGCCATAGACCGGGATCAATTTATGCGCGTTGCTTCTGCCGCGGAGCCGTTTTCTTGACCGGCGCCTTGGCCTTGGATTTAGATTTTCGCAGCGCCTTTGTAATGGCCGCATGCAAATTGGCATACGTGGGTTTGCCCACGAATAACTCGTCGTTGATGAAAAAAGCAGGAGGATCTTTTACCCCGCGGGTAATGCCTTCCTTCAGATCGTCCTGAACCTGCCAACCATATACGCCATTTACCAGGTCGTCCAGAAATTTTTTATTCTTGATGCCCGCTTCCTTGCTGTACAATTTCAAACTGGTGGTACCCAGGTTGCGCCGGTTTTGAAACAGCAAATTGTGCATCTCCCAGAATTTTCCTTCTTGCGCAGCCGCAACAGCCGACTCACTAGCCTTCAAGCTGCGCTGATGAATCAAGGTCAACGGAAAATGACGGAACTGAAAACGAATTTTGCCATCGAAGGCATCCAATAATTGCTTCACCACCTCGTTGACCTTCGCACACTCCTCACTTTCGTATTCGCCGAATTCCATTAAGGTGACAGGAGCATCCTTTTTGCCCACGAAAATCTCCCGCGGACCAATGATGATGATGTCTTCTTTTTTGAATGCCATATTTATTTTGTTTACCCTTTTTAGATAAAAAGGGATTTTTTGTAAAACATGAAACCGACCAAATTGTTCACTACAAACAGGTTTTTGTCGGATTCCGGCTGAAGATAATGTTTTTTAGATGCCAGCCAAGAGACCGATTTTCTGATTTTCATCAGAGATGTTAATAGCTTATAAATCAATTATTTATAATGCCTAACAAAACGTGAAAATCAATCGTTCGCCTTTACCAGTGGCTCGTTTCGAAAGACGACCATATCATCGAACACGTCCACCAGCACCGGCTGTGACCGATCGATCTCCCCGGAAAGGATCTTCTTGCTCAGTGGGTTTACGATCGCCTTTTGGATCAGCCGTTTCAACGGGCGCGCTCCGAACTGAGGATCAAATCCCTGCTCACTCAGATAGCTCAACGCATAGTCGCTGAATTGAAGCTGAATACCGGAATCCAGCAAAAGATCGGATAAGTGTTTTAACTGAATCTGTACAATTCCCCGAATCTCCTTTTTTAGCAAGGGCTGAAACAAAATGATCTCATCGACCCGGTTCAAAAACTCCGGCCGAACGGTTTGCCGCAGCAATCCCATTACCTCTCCTTTTGTTCGCTCCATCACCTCATCTAATGATTTTTCTCCAAGGTCCTCAAAGGCCTCCATGATCAGGTGACTACCCAAATTGCTGGTCATGATGATGATCGTATTCTTGAAATTCACCACCCTTCCTTTGTTGTCGGTAAGGCGACCATCATCCAACACCTGCAACAACACATTCCATACATCCGGATGCGCTTTCTCGATCTCATCCAACAACACCACACTGTAAGGTTTGCGGCGCACCGCCTCCGTGAGTTGTCCCCCTTCTTCGTACCCAACATAGCCCGGAGGCGCACCCACCAAGCGGGAGACGGTATGCTTCTCCTGATATTCACTCATATCAATACGGGTCATCAAACTTTCATCATCAAATAAATATGCTGCGAGTGCCTTGGCTAATTCTGTTTTTCCCACACCGGTTGTACCCAGGAAAATAAAGGAACCGATCGGTCGCTTCGGATCTTGCAAGCCGGCCCGGCTTCTGCGTATGGCATCCGCCACCGCCGTGATCGCCTCCTCTTGTCCCACCACCCGCTCATGCAAATGGTCTTCAAGCTGCAATAATTTTTCGCGTTCACTTTGCAACATCTTGGCAACGGGTATACCGGTCGACTTCGCCACACTCTCCGCGATGTCCTCCGCATCTACTTCTTCTTTCAGTAAGCGTTTTTCGGCGGACTGGGCCAATTGCTCCGTAAGGATTTCAATTTGTTTTTCCTGCTCTTTGATCTTGCCATACCGGATCTCCGCCACCTTCCCATAATCGCCTTCCCGCTCGGCCCGCTCGGCCTGCAAGCGAAGCGACTCAATGGTTTGTTTGGCCTGCTGGATCTGATCAACCTGTTCCTTCTCCATCTTCCACTTGGCCCGCAGCGTATCACGCAGCACTACTAGGTTAGCAATTTCGGTTTGCAACTCTTTCAATTTCGATTCGTCGTTTTCGCGTTTGATGGCCTCTCGCTCGATTTCAAGCTGACGGATCTGCCGCTCCAACGTATCCAATTCCTCGGGCATGGAATTCATCTCCAGCCGCAACTTGGCCGCACTCTCATCGATCAGGTCAATGGCCTTGTCGGGCAAGAACCGATCCGTGATGTACCGAGCAGAAAGCTCTACCGCCGCAATAATGGCCTCGTCCTTGATGCGCACGTGGTGGTGCGTCTCGTAGCGATCCTTCAATCCACGTAAAATGGAAATCGCATCTTCCTGACCGGGCTCGTCGATCATTACCTTCTGGAATCGACGCTCCAGCGCCTTGTCCTTCTCAAAATATTTTTGATACTCGTTCAGGGTAGTGGCACCCACCGCGCGCAGCTCTCCGCGAGCCAAAGCCGGCTTCAAGATATTGGCTGCATCCATGGCCCCCTCCCCGCCCCCTGCTCCTACCAGGGTGTGGATCTCGTCAATGAACAAGATGATGCTGCCTTCACTCTGACCCACTTCCTTCACGACGGATTTCAATCGCTCCTCAAATTCCCCTTTGTATTTAGCACCGGCGATCAATTGCCCCATGTCCAGCGCATAAATCACCTTGCTCTTCAAATTCTCGGGTACATCGCCATTTATAATACGATGTGCAATGCCCTCCGCGATGGCCGTCTTTCCTACCCCGGGTTCGCCGACTAAAATGGGATTGTTCTTGGTGCGGCGTGAAAGAATGTGCAAGGTGCGGCGAATCTCCTCGTCGCGACCAATCACGGGATCCAACTTCCCCTGACGCGCCAACTCATTCAAGTTCTTCGCATATTTATTCAACGCATTGAACTCCGATTGCTGCGTGGCCGAAGTAACCTTCTCCCCTTTTCGCAAATCCTTTATTGATTTGATCAGATCCGATTCATTCAAACCGGCATTTTTTAATAACCCCGCCGCGGCATCACTTCCCTGCAGGATCGCCAGCAACAAATGCTCCGGCGTCACGAACTCATCCCCAAAGGAAGAAAGTACCGCTCCTGCACGAAGCACTACCTGATTGGCGTCCCGACTGATCTGCTGGGCCGCTTCCCCCGATGTCTTGGGAAGCTTCTGGATCAGCTCCTCCAGTTTGGGAGAGACCACCCCAAGGGTGACGTTGTTCTTTTTGAGCAGATACATCACCAGCGTATCCTCCTGCGCCAACAGGGCTTTAAGTAGATGGGCCGTCTCAATGGTTGGACATTGCTCATTGAATGCCAATTGCTGGGATTGCTGAACGGCCTCTGCGGCCTTTATGGTAAAATTGCCTAAGTTCATAACAGACTATTTTTGCTGTAACAACTCGCTCAAACCCCAGTCCAACCACCCAAACCCCGTAACTATGTCAGTTTTTCGAATAAGCCTCTGCCCGGTAGTCATTTTTTTGGTCGGGGGACTGCTACTATTGCAGTCCGCTTACACCCAACCGAATTGGACCAATCTCACCGCCAAGCTCGAGCAGGACCAAAAAAGACTGGGAACGGATTTCGTAGTACTGATCTGGAATAAAGACACACTGCTCTACAAAAAGGAAATGGGTGAATTCAATTCAAAAACCCAGGTGCCCATCGCCAGTTGCAGTAAATGGCTGACCGCCGCGCTGGTGCTAAAGATCGCGGAAGAAGGAAAGATCAAACTCGACGATCCGGTCGTAAACTACATTCCTGAATTTGGAAAATACTTCAAGAGTTACATCACCATCCGGCAGTGCCTTAGCCACACCACGGGCATATCCGATGACGAAGTAGGGCTGTTAAAAAAACTTGCTGCACGCCGAAAGTTTGAAACCCTTGAAGAAGAAGTAAACGAGATCGCCTCCCGAAAGATCCGCGCCAACCCCGGTAAAGATTTTTGGTACGGAGGAGTTGGATTGAATATTGTCGGCCGCGTATTGGAAGTCGTTACCAAAAAAAGATTTGATGTGCTGATCAAAACCAAATTGTTAAACCCGCTGGCCATGAGACGAACCAGCTTCACGAATTTGGATGGAGGCCCTGTAAATCCCTCTGGAGGGGCGACCTCCATGGCCGATGATTACATCCGCTTTCAGCGAATGATCCTGAACAATGGGCAATTGAACGGACTTCAATTTTTGTCCCCCGAATCAATTGCTGAATTAAGAAAAATTCAGACCGAAGAGATCTCGATCAAATACGCGCCCAAGAGTGCCGCCGGATTCCAGTATGCATTGGGCGCTTGGTCGATCGAGGGGAAAAACGGGATTGCAGATGTGCTCACCAGTCCGGGCTTATTCGGTACCTGGCCAGTAGTCGATTATTGTCACGGGTACGCAAGTCTGGTACTCACCAAAAATTTGCTAAGCGAAGAGCGCGCTGAGATCCACCAGGAGATCCGCCAACTGGTCCTGCAACAACTACCCACTACCTGCCAGTAGTCTGCCTGACATCATGCAGAAACATAGCTCGCTCATCAAATCACTGGCCGCCCAACAGGGATTCGATGCCTGCGGCATAGCCAAGGCAATGCCACTCGATGAAGATGCGCGTCGCTTGGAAAAATGGCTAAAAAACGGTCACCAGAGTTCCATGCAGTACATGGAAAGAAATTTTGATCTGCGGATCGATCCGACGCGGTTGGTCTCGGGTGCCCGATCGGTGATCACCTTACTCTACAACTACTTTCCAGTTACTACCGCTACCAATCCGGAGGCCAAGATTTCCAAATACGCATACGGCAAGGACTATCACGAAGTGATCCGAGCCAAACTCAAGAAGCTGCTGGAAGCGATCGAGGAGCAAGTCGGATCCCTCGCCGGACGAGGATTTGTGGACTCTGCCCCCGTACTGGAAAGAAGCTGGGCGCAACGTAGCGGATTGGGATGGATCGGAAAAAACGGAAATCTCATCCATAAACAAAAAGGTTCTTTTCTGTTCATCGCCACCCTAATCACCGATCTGGAACTGGAGCCCGATGCTCCGTTCGCCACCGATCATTGTGGCACCTGTACAAGGTGCATCGATGCTTGTCCCACACAGGCCATCTTACCCGGACCAATCATTGCCGGCGACAAATGCATTTCCTATTTCACCATTGAACTAAAAGAAAAACTCATCCCCGAGGTAATGAAAGGAAAATTCGACAATTGGTTATTTGGATGCGATACCTGTCAGGACGTTTGCCCCTGGAACCGGTTTAGTCAACCCACCCACGAGATCTCCTTTCAGCCCATAGCCGGACTTCTCAATCTATCCACCCGCGATTGGGAAGAGATGACGGAAGAGGTGTTCCAGAAAATGTTTTCGGATTCCCCGTTGAAACGAACCGGATTCGAGGGAATAAAAAGAAACCTTCGCTTTCTTCAAGGCGATACTCCTACCAGTTGAGCTCGATCGAGACAACGCTTAAATTGCTCCAGCTGCTTTTCCAGCCAGGGGCCGTACCGCGGCTCCATCAACAAAGAACGAAACCGTTGCCAGGGCAACCAGCCCAATTGAACCTGCACGCGCGCTTGTAAGGTAAGATGACCGTCGCGTCCATGAAAAATCCAACTCATCCTTGTTTTGTTCTGCTGTTTCCATTCGATCAAACTATCGTTAAGCGTAGCATAAGATTCCCATTCGCCGGTGCTATCGGATAAACAACGCTGAAAATTCCGATCAGCCAACAAACGAATCAACTCTGCTTTTCGTTGTCCGGGTAGATCGATCGCACGCGAAACTTGCACCTGCGCGGGAAACAGCAAGCCTACCCCCGTAAAAAGAAAGAAGAAAACCCCTGCGCTGATCCCTATGAGTTTCAATACACGCATGGCATCACTCCCACTTTATCGTGCGCGCGGCAATTAAGTAGATGATTCCTGTCCATCCCAACAAAATAAGCAACTCCGACCAACAACTCCAGAGCGGTACGCCCTCAAAAGCCAGCTTGCGGATGGCGTCGTTGAATTGGGTCAGCGGCAGAACCTGACAAACTTTTTGCAACCACCCGGGAAACACATCGATCGGAAAAAACGTACCGGAGAGCATCATCTGGGGAAATCCAAACAGATTGATGAGCAACGGAATGGATGTATCCGCTTTTACGATGCTGCTGAAAATAAGTCCCACCCCCATCAACAAAAACAACATCAAAAGCGTGGTGAAGATGATCTCCAAAAACGTAACGGCGCCGTGATGCAAGGTGAAATCCATCGCAAAATGTCCAAATAGCAAAAGGACCGTAACACTCAACAATTGAAAGGACAACCGGCTGACGCCAATGCCCAACAAGATGTTCAGTCGATGGATCGGTGTGGCATAAAAACGTTTTAATACCAATTGCTCCCGCAGTCCAAAAAAAGTAAAGGCAATTCCGAACAGCGTTGAGAATAGAATGGAGAATCCGAGCTGTCCGGGTAAAATAAAATCGATCTGCCGATAGGGACGCACTTCGGTAACCCGTGGCGGATCGATGCGCACTACCGAAGGCATTTCAGATTGATTGGCCTGCTCGATCCGCAGGCGGATATAATCCAACACCGGCATGAACGAACCGAACGTATTGGCACTGGCGGTGGTGGACCGGACGATTACCCGGTGCGTAGTATCCGAATCGGCTAGGATCTGCACCACGGCCGTGAGTTTTCCTTTTAGTAATTCCTGATTCAGCTGAAGGGTATCGTCGAAAGAAACCAACTTGATCACGGGGGTTTGTTTCAATCCCCGGTAAAAATCGCTGGTCGTATCCGAGTCCGGCGTGAGTGCGATCCGATAACTCGTACTGCCACCGCCGTCAAAGGCACCGAAGATCAAAATGAAGATGATGGGAAAGAGGACACTGAAAATGATGGCGCTGGGATTGCCAAAAATGGCCTTGAAGCTGGCCTTGGTGATGGCGAACAGGGCCCGAGACTGACTATAGCCGTTGGTGTTGGTCATGAACTGCTGCAAATCTATCCGAAATGGGCTTACCACGGAGTGTTCAATTACGGATATTTGCGCCATGCACCACGCTTACCTGTTGCTGGGCTCCAATCAGGGCGATCGGACCGCTTATCTTAACCAGGCCCGGGAGGCACTTCAATCGCTCGGCACCATTGGTCTGTGTTCGTCCTGTTATGAGACGGCGGCATGGGGACTTACCACGCAGCCAGCCTTCCTGAATCAAGCCCTGTTGTTGCAGACAGAACTTGCCCCACTGGATCTGTTGGAGGCGATTCTACAGATCGAAAAAGATCTGGGCCGGGAACGAAAAAAGCGCTACGGACCACGCACCCTGGACATCGATATTCTTTTATTCGACGATACGATCTTTCAACACGAGCGACTGACCATTCCCCACCCCGAACTGGCAAATCGACGATTCGCCCTCACGGCCTTGGCCGAGATCGCCGGCAGCGCCGTTCACCCGCTGCTCGATCGCAGTATGAATGAACTTCTCACCCAATGCCCCGACCCCTTGGCCGTAACCCGCATTCCTTAACCCCGGTCGCGGCCGGAAGCAAAACATTTGCCGTAAATTGTCGCCCCAGCTTTTTTCATGAAACACCACTTCATCACCATCGAGGGCAATATCGGCGCCGGGAAAACCACCCTGGCTACGTTGCTGAGCCAGGAACTCAACACCCGGCTGGTGCTGGAGGAATTCGCCGACAATCCCTTCCTTCCAAAGTTTTATGAGAAACCCGATCAATATGCCTTTCCGGTCGAGCTCTTCTTCATGGCCGAACGTTTCAAACAACTCAAAGAACTGATCCAGCAAACCGATCTGTTCCAACACCTCACGATCTCCGATTATCTTTTTACCAAGTGTCTGCTGTTTGCCAAAGTCACCCTCCCCGAGGATGAATTCCGCCTGTATCAACGCCTGTTCGACATCATCCACCAACAACTCCTGCAACCCGATCTGCTGATCTACCTCCACGCGCCCGTTTCCAAATTGCAGCAAAACATCAAGGACCGCAACCGCGCCTACGAACAAAATATTCCAGACAGCTACTTACAAAACCTACAAGACACCTACAGCCACTATCTGAAAAATCAATCGATCCCCACGCTGATCATTGATGTCACCCAAGCTGACTTCCTGAATCACCGCCCGCACCTTGACTTTATATTGGAAGCACTCAAAAAGGATTACGAAGCCGGACAACACTTCCTGACCCTACCCTAGTATCTTTGCCAAATGAAGTTGTTCGCCGGTTCACCGGGACTGCAACCCCTGCAACACACCGAGTTCCGTCATTTTATCATCGCTCGCTTTTTTCTCATCATGGCCCTTCGCATGTTGGGCACCGTAGCCGCGTATCAATTGTTTCAGATCACGCGCGATTCGTTTTCGATCGGACTAGCCGGACTCGCAGAATTTCTTCCCGTCTTCTGTCTTGCGCTCTATGCCGGACACGTCATCGACCGGTCCGACAAACGAACCCTGTTGCTCCGCTCCGTTCTCATTTACGCCATCTGCGCCGCCGCGATGGTGATCATCACACTTCCGGCCGTATTAAATAATTTTTCCTCCCAAACCCTGCCCTGGCTTTTTTATAGCATCATCTTTTGTACGGGCATCATCCGCGCTTTCGCCGGTCCCACTACCCATGCCCTCATCGCACAACTGGTCCCCAGAGACATTCTGCACCTGGCTGCCAACATCAGCTCCTCCACCTGGCTGATCGCCTCCATCATCGGTCACGCCAGCTCGGGATTTCTCATAGCCTGGTTTGGCGTGAACCAGACCTATGGCATCATTTTGATCTATGTATTGATCTCCGCATTGTTTTTGGTACGCATCGAACGCAAACCGATTCAATCCAAGTCCATGGATGTATCGGCCTGGCAAAGCGTCAAAGAAGGATTGCAATTCGTCTATCAAAACAAGATCATGCTGGGCGCTCTCACACTCGACCTATTCGCCGTACTCTTTGGCGGAGTCGTAGCCCTGGTTCCTGAATTTGCCGACCGAATTTTGGAGGTTGGTCCCATCGGCTTCGGCTGGCTCAATGCTGCGATCGACATCGGATCCATTCTCACGATCATTCTGATGACCCTTCGCCCGATGAAAAAGAAACAAGGCCAACGACTGTTCTATGCCGTAGGGGGATTTGGTGTCTGTATCATTCTTTTTGGATTGTCCGATATCTATTGGATCTCCTTTATGGCACTACTGATCGCCGGGATGTTCGATGGGGTAAGCGTGGTCATTCGCGGTACCATCCTGCAACTCACCACCCCCGATCACATGCGGGGCCGGGTATCTAGCGTGAATTCACTGTTCATCAATAGTTCGAATGAACTGGGACAATTCGAAAGCGGTTTTGCAGCAAAGGCTTTGGGCACCGTTCCCTCCGTGCTCTTTGGCGGATGCGTAACCCTTGTGGTGGTGGCCATTACCTGGCTGCGTGCCCCCACCCTGCGAAAATTCGAGTACTGATCAGCGATCGGCGGCTTTTTCGATCAATCCCTCCAAGACCCGATAGGTAATGGGGCAAAACCGAACGTTCTCCAGCGTGATCCGCGTGCGTTTGATAAAGACATCTTCGTCGCTGTACGGGAACCGACGGCAATCCGATGGCCGATCGGCATAAACCGAACAATAATTGTCAGCTCCCAGCAACGGACAGGGAGTGGAATTGGTTACATAATCGCCCTCTTCATCCACCTTCAGGTACTTTTCAATAAAAACACTTTCGCGTAGTCCCATGACCCGACTGATCCGTTTGATATCGGGCGTTTTGAATCGGGGGGAATACCGCTTGCAACACTGGGCACATTGCAAACAATCGGTGGCTGCCGTGGCCGACTCGTGCAGCTCCGGTAACAGGGCCAGAGCGCGGTTGCGTTTCACCCGGTCCAGGAACTGACGATACACCTTTAGACGGGATTCTGCTAAACGAGTCCAATGGCTAGGCAAGGCTGACATTGAACAAAGAAAACGGATTTCACGGATTATCCCCACCTTGCCATCCACCCAAAGGGTCTGGGCTTTCACGTGTACCTTTGCGGCAAATTCAAACCTGAACGACCATGTCCTCTTCCGGCCTCTCCAACACCGAATTTCAATCCCGTCACATCGGTCCCCGCTCGAGCGACCTGACCGACATGCTAACCACCATCGGGGAGAAAAGTCTCGCTACCCTCATCGACCGCACCGTTCCGGCCAACATCCGAATGGATCGTGCGCTGAACCTTCCCGAAGCCATGACCGAATTCGAGTACCTGCAACACATGCAGACACTCGCCTCCAAAAATCAATTGTTCAAAACCTACATCGGACAAGGCTATTACAACACCATCACCCCCTCGGTCATTCTGCGCAACATCTTTGAAAACCCGGGATGGTATACCCAGTACACACCGTACCAAGCCGAGATCGCACAAGGTCGACTTGAAAGTTTATTGAATTTTCAGACCATGGTATCGGACCTCACCGCCCTGCCCATCGCCAATGCATCGCTGCTCGACGAAGGCACGGCCGCTGCAGAAGCGATGACCATGTTCTTCAACACGCTGAACAAACAAGATCACATTGAGCGTCCTAAATTCTTTGTAGATGCCCAAGTATTTCCACAAACCCTTGAGCTTCTGAAAACCCGGGCCCTTCCCGTGGGAATTGAACTGGTGATCGGCGATCTCGCCACGGCAAGCATCGACAATAATTATTTCGGCGCCCTGATCCAATATCCCAATAACCTTGGTGCACTGGTTGATCCCCGTTCCTTCATCGCAAGCGTACATGCCGCAGGTGGACATGTGGTAATGGCCACCGACCTGATGGCCCTAACAATGATCACCCCGCCCGGTGAACTCGGTGCAGATGTAGCCGTGGGTTCGGCCCAGCGATTTGGTGTTCCACTTGGTTATGGAGGACCGCACGCTGCTTTTTTTGCCGCAAAGGATGATTTTAAACGGTCTATTCCCGGACGCATCATTGGCATCAGCATCGATGCCAACGGCAACCGCGCCCTGCGCATGGCCCTGCAAACCCGCGAACAACACATCAAACGCGAAAAAGCAACTTCCAATATCTGCACGGCGCAAGCCCTGCTCGCGAACATGGCGGCGATGTATGCGGTGTTTCATGGTCCCGACGGACTCAAACAAATCGCTCAACGCATCGCTCATCTCACGCACACCGTGGCCGAAGCCCTGCAAGCGCGCGGTTTCAAATTGGTTTCTACTGCGTATTTCGATACGATCACGGTTCAAACCGATAACTTGGAAGCCATTCGGCAAAAAGCGCTTCGTCAACGCATCAACCTGCGCTACCTCGATGCCAAGCACATTGGAATTTCGGTGGACGAGACCACGCACGTAAACGACCTGTTCGACCTGATCAATTGTTTTGAGAACGATACAGATCCGGTCGGATTCGCAATCGATCCAACGAACAAAGAGACCGGCATTCCGACTGCGTTCCTTCGTCAATCCGTTTATCTGCTGCATCCCGTCTTCAACAGCTACCGAAGCGAAAGCCAGATGATGCGCTACATCAAATCGCTGGAGAACAAAGACCTTTCACTCAACACTTCCATGATCTCGCTGGGCAGCTGCACCATGAAACTCAATGCCGCTACCGAAATGATGCCGTTGAGTTGGCCCGGATGGAACAGCTTGCATCCGTTCGTGCCTGCCGATCAAACCGCCGGTTACCAACAGATCCTGAACGACCTCTCCAATTATTTATGCGATGTAACTGCCTTTGATGCCTGCAGCCTACAACCCAACAGCGGGGCTCAGGGTGAATACGCCGGATTGCTTACGATCCGCGCGTATCACAAATCGCGCGGCGATCACCACCGCAATGTGATGCTGATCCCCATTTCCGCACACGGTACCAATCCCGCCTCCGCGGTAATGGCCGGGATGAAAGTGGTAGTCGTTAAAGCACTCGACAACGGATACATTGATGTAGACGACCTGCGGGCCAAGGCCGAGCAATACAGCGCCCAACTCGCCGGTATCATGATCACCTATCCGAGCACGTATGGCGTCTATGAAGAGACCGTAATTGAGATCACGGATATCGTGCATCAGCACGGGGGGCAGGTTTATATGGATGGTGCCAATATGAATGCACAAGTGGGACTCACCGCACCTGGACTGATCGGGGCAGATGTTTGTCACCTTAACCTTCATAAAACCTTCGCCATTCCGCACGGCGGGGGTGGCCCCGGCATGGGCCCCATCTGTGTCAAATCGCATTTGGCGGAATTTTTACCCGGACATTTCTGCACTAACGGAAAATATGCCGTTTCAGCAGCGCCGTTTGGTTCTGCAGCGATCTTGTTGATCTCTTATGGTTACATTCGGATGTTGGGCTCCGTGGGCGTAAAAGCCTCCACGGAATACGCGATCCTCAATGCCAATTACATGCGCGCCCGCCTGGATGGGCACTACGATATTCTGTATACCAATCACAACGGACGCTGTGCGCATGAATTCATCGTGGATCTTCGTCCCTTCAAAAAAACTGCCGAGATCGAAGCAGAAGACGTGGCAAAACGTTTGATGGATTATGGATTCCATGCCCCCACGATGAGTTTTCCGGTGGCGGGCACCATCATGATCGAGCCAACAGAGAGTGAGGACAAGGCCGAGCTGGGTCGCTTTTGTGATGCCCTGATCGCGATCCGCGAGGAGATCCGGTCCATTGAGATCGGCTTGTCTGACAAAAAAGACAACCCGCTTAAGAACGCACCGCATACCCAAGCGTTGGTGATCACGGAGCAGTGGTCGCACCCCTACAGCCGCGAGCAAGCCGTCTTCCCCCTCCCCTATGTTTCGCAAAACAAATTCTGGCCTTCGGTTGCCCGGGTGAACAATACGCACGGAGATCGCAACTTGGTTTGTACCTGCGAACCGGTGGAAAGTTATCTGTCCTGAGGCGAACTCGAGCGGATAAACCCGCTTAGCAATAACTGAATCGTTCCGCAACGCGGTCCCAGTTCACGATGGACCAAAACGACGAGATGTAATCGGCGCGGCGATTTTGATATTTTAGGTAATAGGCGTGTTCCCAAACATCGAGCCCGAGTAAAGGCAATCCTTTCAACTCAGAAAGATCCATCAGCGGATTGTCCTGATTCGGCGTGGAACCAACTTTTAATTTTCCGTTCTCGCCCACCAGCCAGGCCCAGCCACTGCCGAAACGGGATTTTGCTACGTCGGCGAATTGCGTCTGAAAGTCGTTAAAGGTTCCGAAAGATTCCTGAATACGTTTCAGCAGTTTGTCCTCTGGCATATTAAAGGTGCGGGGTGCGCGCAGCGATCGCCAGAATAATTCGTGGTTGTAATGCCCCCCGGCATTATTGCGAAGCTTAATTGAGTATTTAGAGATCTGTGGCAGCAAATCGGTGATAGACGTTTTGGAAATGTCCACTTTCTCTGCGGCGAGTGCATCCATCATGTTCTTGGTATAGCCAGCTGCGTGTTTGGTGTAATGAATCTCCATAGTCATGGCATCAATCGAGGGCTCCAGGGCATTGTAGGTATACTCCAATGCACGTTGCGTATAATCGATCTCGCTACTTGGTCCGTATGCAGGAGCGGCGGACAGAAAATCCGGCAGAATCAGTAGTCCGGCTGTAACCTGTGCACTTTGCGAAATGAATTTTCTACGAGTAGCCATATCCGTATGATTTAATACAGCAACTAAGGTATGATTTTGAAAATACTTGTAGAATGACAGTAGTTTTGCCGGATGTTAGCCGATCATTTTGCCATTTTGGGTCTATCACCTTCCGCTACGGCTGAGGAGATCAAATCGGCTTATCGAAAATTAGCGCATTCGCATCATCCCGACCTAAATCCCACCGATCCAAGTGCCGCCGATCGGTTCCGAGCCATACAGCTGGCCTATGAGACCCTGACCCACCCGCCTCTTCGTCAGGCTTATCTCGAAAAAAGATGGTATGCCCAGTACCGAAATGAGCCGCTGTACCGCCAGCCGCTAACCTTAGAGAGGATCTTGAAACAATGCATCGACCTGGAACGATTTGTATCCTCCTTAGATCCGCACCGAATGGACCGCAAGGGACTTCCCCATCATTTGCAGCAACAATTGAACGATTGGTCATCGATCGGATGGGATGCAGAAAAAGAGCATACGTTCGTGGAATCGATTGCAGCACTTTTTATTCGCTGCTGCCGTCCGCTCTCATTTACCGATTGCACCTCCCTTCATGGGCAGCTACATCAGTGGTTTAACCAGAACCAGTCAGCCCATCTGCTCGATACTAACTGGCTGGAGAAGAAGAAAAATGCTGAGAAATGGCAGCGCCTCTGGCCGGTTGCGATGATTTTACTGACGTTGGTGTTAGTTGGGTTGATTTGGTTCGCTTCGCGAAGTCCAATGACCAATGTCCAATAACTCCAAACTAACATTCGACATCGGTCCTTAGACATTGGACGGTGCGCTGCGCGCACCAACATCAACCGCGTATCTCACTCAGCTCCAGCCAGCGCCATTCTTTTTCCTCCAGCGATCGAGTCAACTCGGTGAAATGGTTCGTGATCTTTGCCAGATCATCGTAGGAGAGCTCACCACTGCTCATCTGCTCGGTCAGTTTTAATTTCTCCTGCTGCAAGCTTGGGATCTCTTTTCCCAAAAGCTCAAGCTCTCTTTTTTCCTTGTAGCTTAATCTACGAGTTTCAGTTTCGGTCGGTTCGCTCGCATTTTTCGGTTGGACAGGATCTGATTTGAACGATTGTTCAACCTCGACCATTTTCCGTCCACTGTCCCCCGACAATAAACTCAATCTGTAATTGGCATAGTTTCCCGGGAAATCCCGAATATCACCATCCCCTTCAAAAACGAACAAATGATCCACCAACCGATCCATAAAATATCGATCGTGAGACACGATCATCAGGCAACCCGGGAAATCCAGCAAAAACTCCTCCAACACGGATAGCGTAGGCAAGTCCAGGTCGTTGGTGGGCTCGTCGAGGATCAAAAAATTGGGATTGCGAAACAGGATCGATAACAAGTGCAAGCGGCGCTTCTCCCCGCCACTTAGCTTATGAATATAGGTGTACTGTTTTTCGGGATCGAACAGAAACCGCTGAAGAAACTGGGCTGCCGATAAGGTTCCACCACTGGCCAAAGGGAAATTTTCTGCGATAGATTTCACATATTCGATCGCTCGTAGTTTTTCATCTATGATCAAACCTTGCTGACTATAATGACCAAACACCACGGTATCACCTACATTGATCTTGCCGCTGTCTGCGGGCTCAAGGCCCTGTATCAGATTTAGAAAGGTTGATTTACCCGCACCATTCTTTCCGATCACGCCTACTCGTTCACCTTTTTTAAAGGTATAATCGAATCCTTTCAATATGACCCGATCGCCGAAACGCTTGTACACTTTTTTTAGCTCGAGGATCTTTCCACCCAACCGATTCATTTTGACTTCGAGTTGCACCTGTTCGTCTGAGATCTTTCGATTTGCCTGTTCTTCGATCTTATAGAAATTATCCTGGCGGCTCTTACTCTTGGTGGTGCGCGCCTTGGGTTGCTTACGCATCCACTCTAATTCTTTTCGGAATTGGTTACGAGCCTTGTCGATCGTAGCCGCATCGCTTTCCACTCGAGCCGATTTTTTCTCCAGGTAATTTTCGTAATTGCCGGTATAGGAATATAGGTTGGAGCCATCGAGTTCCCAGATCTCGTCGCATACGGCATCCAAAAAATACCGGTCGTGGGTCACCATCAGTAACGTTGCCCGGTCGCGGTTCAAGAATTGCTCCAGCCACTCCACCATTTCCACATCGAGGTGGTTGGTCGGTTCATCGAGGATCAATAAGATGTCTGGCGGACCAAATGTAATATCGATGAGCGTACGTGCCAAGGCCACCCGTTTGCGTTGTCCGCCACTGAGGGAGAGGACGGTTTGATCCAGGTGCTGAATATTTAATTTACCAAGTATCTGCTTGACTTTTGCATCGAAATCCCAAGCACCGGCCTCATCCATTTCGGTAATCAACCGGGTCAGTACCTCGGAATCGTCCGACTCCTGTGCCGCTTCGTATTGTTTTACGATTTTGATAATAGGATGCGGGTAGGCAAAGATGTTTTCCAGCACGGAGGCCGATTCGTTGAATATCGGTTCTTGCTCAAATAAAATGACCTGCACATCCTTGTGTACCCAGAGCTTTCCGCTATCGGCTGTTTCCTTGCCAGACAGGATCTTGAGCAGGGTCGATTTGCCGCTTCCGTTTCGGGCAATGAGCGCGATCTTGTTGCCTTGTTGGATGTGGAAGGAAAGTCCCTGAAAAAGTGGTTGAATCCCGTAACTCTTCGAAATGTTCTCCGCCGATAAGTAGTGCATCGTGCGAAATTAGTGGAATAAAGACCGTGGACCACGTTGGACCTTCCTCATCGGACACCGGTCATCAGACACCGGTCACCGGACACCGGACAATACCTCCCTCGCAATTGCCAGTACGCTCTCGGGCATAATACGCTGCATACAGGAAAAATGCCCCAGCGGGCAACGTTCATATCCAATCTTGGAACAAGGGCGACACCAAACTTTGTGTTCAAGTACTGAAAAAGGTACCGGATCATCGCCGTAATACGGCCTCATACCAAATGCCGGAACGGTATTTCCCCAGAGGGATATGATCGGTTTGCGAAACGCAGCGGCAATGTGCATCAAACCCGTATCGCCCGTAACAACAAACTTTGATTTCCGCACCCAATCGGCACTCTCATTCAATGAAAATTTACCGCAGGCGTTATAAATTTTTATTGGATCTACCGACGCAATAAAATCACCCCTTTCCCGATCCTCCTTTCCGCCCAGTAATACGATCGGATGATCCAATTGTCGACAGAAACTCTGAAAATGCTCCTTAGGCCAACGCTTGGTACCCAAGGCCGCACCGATCACCACCGCCACATACCCGGCCCACTGCGCCCCCGGAATGTCATCGCGTGTCAACTCATCTGATGGCGATAAAAAATAATCCAACCCCCTGCCATCATTTTCAACACCCAGAGGCTTGACCGTATCCAGATACCGATCTACGATGTGTTTGGCAGGCAACACATTTAACTTGAAAGCCGTCAACAGATATTTCTCAATATTCAACTTGTAAAAAGAACATGCGGGAACTTGCAGATCCCGCTTGATCCGAAGCGTCTTGGCATTGTGATGCAGATCGATGACCTGATCGAAGGATTGTTGACGAAGCTGATCGATCAGCAGTGTATAACTTCGATCCCACAAATGCAACCGGTCGATATAAAGATTGTGCTGCAGAACGGATCGAAAAGAAGCCTTGGTTAGTACATGTACCTCCGTGCCGGGCACCTGCTGTTTCAGGCAACGAATGACTGGAGTGGTGAGGACAATGTCACCAATCGATGAAAGTCGGATGATCAGAAAACGCGGCATCTAGGGAAGGGTTTCCTCAACCTCCAAATAATTCAGATCCTTGTGAAACGTATCCTCTGTAAAATAAGCAGCGATCAAAGTCAGACTCATTACCACCACCCCGGTAATGATACCGGCTTGGATCAACGAGTAATTCAATTGTCGCTGCAACAAATCCAGGAATAATAAATTGATCAAAGGCAATGAACCCCGCACCATATTAGGTATGGTAGTAGCAGCTGTAGCCCGAAGGTTGGTGCCGAACTGCTCTGCCCCCATTGTTACAAAGATGGCCCAAAAGCCGGTACTGAACCCCAGCATCGTGCAAGCCAAATACAATGTGGCATCGTCTTTTACTCCACCGCCAAAAAAGAAAATACCGGATAGAATGGCAAACGAATAAAACAGATAGAGCGCTTTTTTCCGGCTTTGAAACCACTGGCTCACAAATCCGATCAGGATATCGCCAATGGCAATGGCCGCATAAGCATACATGATCGATTTTCCGGAGTCGACCTTGTTTGCGCCATATAATTCCGTTGCGAACCGATTGCTCAGATTAACCAAAATGCCAATCACATACCAAGTCGGCAATCCAATCAGGATCGCCAACAGATATTTTCTAAACCGCATCCGGTTATTAAAAAACATGAAAATGTTTCCGCGTTGCACCGGCTGCGACTTCACGTGCTGAAACATACCGCTCTCCGCCACCGTAATGCGAAGCAACAAAAGACAAAGTCCGAGTGCCCCGCCGATCTTGTAACAAAGCCGCCAGTCCCTCGTATAATGAAACGTAAAATACGCCGCCACTGCCCCGAACAACCCAAATCCCGCCACCAAGGACGTACCAATGCCTCGCTTGTTCCTAGGCAACAACTCACTGACGAGTGTGATGCCCGCACCCAGCTCCCCGGCTAGTCCAATCCCCGCGGCAAACCGCGCATAGGCATATTGATCGACCGTCTGTACATAGCCGGTGATGAAATTTGCCGTAGAATAAATAAGAATAGATCCAAACAATACACTGAGTCGACCTTTTTTATCACCCAACACACCCCAAAGAATTCCGCCGATCAGCATGCCCCACATTTGCCAATTGATAACTTGCGTACTGGCCATCATCACGGCTTGCTTGTTGCTTACGTCGACTGAAATGCCAGCCAGACTGGGCTCGCGTACGATCGTAAACAACAGCAGATCGTAGATGTCCACGAAATATCCGAGTGCGGCCACGACTACCGCAGCATTGAAAATAGAGGTATGTTGTCGGTTTATATCCATATCCGATCAGACTTCAGGTTTTTTTGCCGAACCCGTGATCATTTTCCAAATTACCGGAGCGGTGGTGACAAATACGATCACCAGCACGATCACTTCCAAATGCTCCTTGAGATCAAACCCAAATTGCGAGAGGATCCATTTTTGTAAATAATAGCCGGAGAGGATCATACTGCTCACCCAAGCCAAACTACCCACCACATTGAAAAAATGAAATTTCTTTTGATCCATCTGCACGATGCCGGCCACGATGGGCGCGAACGTGCGGATAAACGGAAGAAACCGTGCGCCGATCACGGCCAGTCCGCCGTGCTTCTCATAAAACTCATGTGCCTGATGCAGGTATTTCTTTTTGAAGAGCAAGCGATCGCGCCATTGGTACATAGCCGGACCCACCTTTCGTCCCGTCCAATACCCCACCATATTTCCCAGAATTCCCATGAAGGAGATCAACCCTATCAACACGGTCAGGTCGATCAGTTCAAAACGCAAGGCGCCTAAACCGATCGCATCCAAAAACGTGTTAGCCAATCCGGGCGCATGCGTCTTATCGTCCATTTCATGCGCAAAAATTCCCGCCACAAACAAAAGGGAATCGCCGGGCAAAAAGAAACCGACGAATAGTCCAGTTTCCGCAAACACCACAAACAGCAAGAGCCAAAGTCCGCCATTGGCGATATACCACTGGGGCTGCAACAATTGCGTCCAATGAAAACTATCTAAAAAAAGATGGATCATAAAAATTTATTCGCCCGGTTCAGATAATTCACCTTCCCACTTACTCACCGCCGTGGTGGCCAGGGCATTTCCCACCACGTTGGTGGCGGATCGGAACATATCGCAAAAATGATCGATCGGCAGGATCAGTGCGATGCCTTCAGCAGGGATGTTGAACATGGCACAGGTGGCGGTAACGACCACCAAGGAAGCGCGCGGTACACCTGCGATCCCCTTACTGGTTAGCATCAGTACCACTAACATCGTCAGTTGCGTACCCAGATCCAAATGCACTCCATATGCCTGCGCGATCGCCAAACTGGCAAAAGTCATGTACATCATACTGCCATCGAGGTTGAACGAATAGCCCAAGGGAAGAACGAAGGAAACGACTTTATCCTTGCATCCGAATCGTTCCAACTCCTCGGTGAGCTTGGGAAATACCGCTTCGCTGCTGGAGGTACTGAAGGCGATCAAGATGGGCTGGGCGATTCGACGCATCAACAAAGGCAATCGCTGACGGATCAACAGAAATCCCACAGAGAAAAGCAAGATCCACAGAACCAGTATGCCGACGAGAAAAGAAGAAAGATACTGACCATAGAAAACAAAGACGCTGAGTCCTTTTGTAGCGATCACCGCCGCCATTGCCCCAAATACACCGAAGGGGGCGAAGTTCATAACATATCCAACCATTTTCAGGATGATGTGACTGGTGGCGTCGAGCGCCTTCACGACGGGCTTGGAATAATCGTGCAGCGCGGTGGCGGCCACTCCGAAGAAAATACTGAAAACCACCAGTTGCAGGATCTCATTTTGGGCCATGGCCTCAAACACACTGCGGGGAACAACGTGGTCAATGAATTTTGCCAGTGAAAACTCTTGTGTTTTTCCGATCAGATCCTGCGCACCCGTTTTATCCGCATTGCTCAGGTCAATAGCCGTGCCGGGTTGAAATAAATTTACCAAGAGGAGACCCAATAACAAACTGATCAGCGATGCACTGAGGAACCACGCGAGGGCTTTGCCGCCTACGCGTCCCACCGTCTTCAGATCCCCTAGTTTGGCAATCCCCACGACCAGGGTACAGAATACGAGGGGGGCGATGATCATTTGGACCAACCGCAGAAAGATCGTCGTCAGCAGTTTGGCGTTCTTGGAAAACGCAACAATGAATTCGGGCGAGCTATTCTTATTGATCAGGTATCCGACACCGATGCCCAGGGCCATGGCGATCAGAATCCATTGAGTTAAGCGATTTGCTTTCATAAGGTGGTTTAGCGTCTCGAAAATCGGCAAAAACGGGGAGGATAAAAAATATTAAACCCGACCGACAAACCCATAAAATACCTATTTTACGAGATCAATTACCCGCTTTATGTCCAACTCCTCCTTCAAACCCACGCTGAGCTTGTGGGACGGCACCATGATCGTAGCCGGTTCCATGATCGGATCCGGAATCTTCATCGTTAGTGCCGACATCACTCGCAACGTGGGCAGCGCCGGCTGGCTCATTGCTATCTGGCTGATCACAGGCTTCATGACCCTCACCGCCGCCCTGAGCTATGGAGAGTTGAGCGCGATGTATCCGACGGCAGGCGGACAATACGTCTATCTGAAAGAAGCCTATAATCCCCTAATGGGATTTTTATATGGATGGAGTTTTTTCGCCGTCATCCAAACCGCCACCATCGCCGCCGTAGGCGTGGCTTTTTCAAAATTTTTGGCCTATCTGGTGCCGGAGCTGGGAAATAATTATTTTCTATTCGATGCGGGGATCATAAAAGTATACTCCGGACAACTGGTCTCCATTGCCATCATCTGCTTGCTCACCTACGTCAACTCCCGCGGGGTGAAAGAAGGAAAATTCATTCAAACCCTGTTTACCTCCGCCAAGCTCTTGGCCTTATTCGGACTGATCGCGTTCGGATTTTTGCTCGCTAAAGAAAGTTTTTGGGCGCAGAATTGGCAATCCGGATTTCAAGCGCAACAATATACCGGCGCCGCCGATGCAGCGAGTGCGTCGATCGCTAACAATTGGACCGGCATTTCCGGTGCAGCATTGATGGGCGCCATCGCAGCAGCCATGGTGGGTTCCATTTTCAGCAGCGATGCCTGGAACAACGTGACGTTCATTGCCGGAGAAATGAAAAATCCGCACCGCAACATCGGACTCAGCCTGCTGCTCGGAACCGGAATCGTTACCCTCATCTATGTTTCTGCTAATTTGATGTACCTGAACGTTCTTCCGCTGAACGAACTCGCCTTTCCGGCCGATGACCGGGTGGCCGTTGCCGCCGCCAACAAGATCTTTCCGGGCGTAGGCACCTACGCCATCGCCGTACTTATTATGGTCTCCACATTTGGATGCAACAACGGACTCATCATGGCCGGCGCACGTGTTTATTATACAATGGCCAAAGACGGACTCTTTTTCAAAAAAGCCGGTGAACTCAATCACGTTTCCGTTCCGCAAACCGCTCTTTGGATACAAGCGATTGTAGCCAGCATTTGGAGCCTGAGCGGCAAGTATGGTCAACTACTCGACATGATCTCCTTTGTTGTGGTGCTGTTTTACATGCTTACCATCATCGGCATTTTTATTTTACGGAAAAAAAGACCCGATGCCGACCGACCTTACAAAGCATTCGGCTATCCGCTGCTACCGGCGCTCTATATTTTGATGGGCGCTGCCTTTTGCGGATTACTCATCAAATACAAACCCGAGTTCACCTGGCCGGGATTGATCATTGTGCTGCTCGGCGTGCCTCTTTATAACCTGGCCATCTCCCAAAATAAATCGAACGCCCCATCCTAAACCCCGAATCACTATCTTAGGAACTTCAAAAACCAACCCTTCATGAGTTTATTTGCCAAAAAATCGCTCGACCAGATGCTTGCCCACGCGGCGGATGGAGAGAAAGGATTGAAAAGAACCCTCGGCGCCGGAAACCTCATCGCCCTGGGAATCGGCGCCATCATTGGTGCCGGATTGTTTGTGCGCACGGCTGCGGCTGCGGGACAAGCCGCGGGACCGGCTGTAACCCTCTCCTTCGTAGTTGCTGCCATTGGTTGTGCATTCGCGGGACTTTGCTACGCGGAGTTCGCCTCCATGATTCCCATCGCCGGTAGTGCCTACGCTTATTCCTATGTAACCATGGGAGAACTCGTGGCCTGGATCATTGGCTGGGCCCTGATCATGGAATACGCCTTGGGTGCAGCAACGGTATCTATTGCTTGGAGTGAATATTTAAATAAGCTGTTGGGGGGAGCGATACCGTATGAATGGTGTCACTCGCCGCTGGAGAGTTACACCGACTCCACCGGCGTATTGCACACCGGCATCATGAATGCACCTGCCCTTATCATCTTGCTGGCCCTGACCTTGTTGCTGATCAAAGGTACGCAAGAGTCCGCCCTCGTAAATGCCGTAATCGTATTCATCAAAGTTGCCATCGTATTGCTTTTCATCGCACTCGGTTGGCAATTCATAAATGCCGATAACTACACGCCCTATTTCATCCCCGCCGATACACCACCGGTATTGGATAGTGCCGGCAAAGTGATCGCCGATTACAGCGGATGGAACAAACACGGATGGGGAGGTGTACTCGGTGGCGCCGCGATCGTATTCTTCGCCTTCATCGGATTTGATGCGGTTTCCACGGCGGCACAAGAAGCCAAGAACCCCAAACGCGATATGCCGATCGGTATTTTGGGATCCCTGGTCGTTTGTACCATTCTCTATATTCTATTCGGACACGTACTCACGGGAGTTACTCCCTGGCAAGATTTCGTTGACCCGGAAAAAGGAAGGGAAGCATCGGTTGCCTATGCGATCGCAAAATTTGGCGCAAACTATCAATGGCTTTCTACCGCCGTAACCGTAGCGATCCTGGCTGGGTTCTCTTCCGTCATTCTGGTGATGCTAATGGGACAAAGCCGCATTTTCTACACCATGAGTAACGACGGACTGATTCCAAAAGCATTTGGTGCACTGCACCCGAGATATAAAACACCTTATAAGGCAAACTGGATTCTATTTTTATTCGTGGGCGCATTCGCGGCGTTTGTACCCGGTCACGTTGCCGGCGACCTGACCAGCTTCGGCACCCTCTTTGCCTTTGTACTGGTAAGCCTCAGCGTCTGGGTCCTACGCGTAAAATCCCCCAACCTGGAACGGCCCTTCAAAGCTCCGCTGGTTCCGGTCGTAAGTACATTGGGTGCACTGATCTGTTTGGCGATGATCATTGGACTCGATGCACAAACCCTCAAAGTTGCCTTTGGGTGGATGGCGGTGGGACTGGTGGTCTATTTTACCTACAGCCGACATCACAGCAAACTAAGAAATGGATGATTCTAAATCATCCCTCACAATAATCAACGTCCCGCCTCCGGCGGGACGTTTTCATTTATAGGCATTGCCGTACTTTTGCCGCGCACACAAACATTTTCATGGGACGCATATTTGAAGTACGGAAATCGACCATGTTCGCCCGCTGGGACCGAATGGCTAAGCAATTCACCCGGATCGGGAAAGAAATTATCATCGCCGTAAAAGCGGGTGGTTCTGACCCCGGCACCAACGCGGCCCTTCGTCGCTGCTACCAAAATGCCCGCAGCGTAGGCATGCCCAAAGACCGAGTAGAAGCCGCCATCAAGCGCGCACTGGGCAAGGAAATGATCAACTACGACGAGATCCTTTACGAAGGCTATGCCCCGCATGGCGTCGCCTTGCTCGTTGAAACCGCTACCGACAACCACGTACGCACCGTAGCCAATGTAAAATCCCATTTCAATAAAGGGGGCGGCGCCCTCGGCAACAGCGGCAGCGTGGCCTTTCAGTTCAAGAAAATGGGCGTGTTCAAAATGAAACCGGAGGGACTGAACGCCGAAGATTTGGAATTGGAATTGATTGATTTCGGTTTGGAAGAACTCGGTGAAAGCACTGGCGAAAATGGGGAGGAGATCTTGGTCATTCGCTGCGGATTTACTGATTTTGGCAACATGCAAAAAGCATTAGAAGATAAAAACATCACGCCCATCAGCGCGGAAACCGAATGGATCCCTACCGTTACCGTACCGGTCAATGATGAGCAAGCAGCCGACGTGAGTAAACTCATTGAGAAACTGGAGCAAGACGACGATGTTCAGAAAGTCTTCCACAACATGGGCTGATGCAAACCCCTCCGGCGATCATATTCTTCGACGGACATTGTCACCTCTGCTGCGGTTCCGTACAATTTATTCTCCGCCGCGATCCGCACGGAAATTTTAAGTACGCACCCATCGACGGACCCACGGCCAATTCATTACTGCAACATTCAGGCGCCTCTCCCCTGCCCGATTCAATCGTACTATTTGAGAATGGTAAGATCCATACCCGTTCTACCGCTGCCCTCCGCATAGCCCGGAAACTCAGCGGTGCCTGGCCGATGCTGTATGTTTTTATGCTGATTCCATCTCTCATCCGAAACGGCGCCTATAACCTCGTCGCCCGAAACCGATATAAATGGTTTGGTCGCTCGGAAACCTGCTGGATGCCTAAACCGGAATGGAAAGAAAGATTTTTGGATTGATCACTCCGCCATCATGGACCTGACCGTTTCGATCACCTGCTCGGCATTGGGTTTGCTGAAATAATCGCCGTCACTTCCAAAACCCGGACGATGCGGTTGCGCCGTGAGTGTGTGTGGCGCCACATCCAAATAACGATACCCGCCCTGCTTCTCCATCACCTCCGTAAACATATATGCCGAGGCCCCACCGGGAACATCTTCATCCACAAAAAGAATTCGATTGGTTTTCTTAAGCGACTCCACGATCCGATGAGAAAGATCGAAGGGCAGCAAGGTCTGCACATCCACGATCTCACAAGAGATTCCTTGCTCAGCTAAATATTGCGCGGCCTCCTGAAGAATGCGCAGCGTAGAACCATAGGAAACAAGTGTAATGTCTTCCCCCTCGCGGATCACTTCGGGCATGCCAAGCGGCACCGTAAAGACATCCAGGTTCATTGGCAACGACTCTTTGAGTCGATATCCATTCAGGCATTCGATCACCAGTCCGGGATCATTGGCCTGCAGCAAGGTATTGTACATGCCAGCGGCCTGCGTCATGTTTCGCGGTACACAAACGTGCATCCCGCGAAGCGAATGAACGATCATTCCCATCGGCGAACCGCTGTGCCAGATCCCTTCGAGGCGATGTCCGCGGGTGCGGACGATCAGCGGACAAGATTGCTTGCCCCCCGTACGATAATGAAGCGTAGCCACATCATCGCTGAGTGGTTGTAATCCGAATAATAGATAATCGAGATACTGCATCTCGGCAATGGGACGAAGTCCGCGCATCGCCAGACCGATGCCTTGTCCAATAATAGTATTCTCCCGGATTCCAGTATCGAAAATTCGTTGTACGCCGTATTTCTCTTGCAATCCCATGAAACCCTGATTCACGTCGCCGATGTGACCAAGATCTTCTCCGAAGGCGATCACTCTTGAATCTCTCGAGAACAACTGATCAAAAAATGCATTTAGCACCTCAAAGCCATTCACCACGGGCGCATCGGCTGAAAGGATCGCTTTCACTTCGGGAACCTGCAAAGCCGACTTTCCTTTCTCATTTAATAAATGCGTGTTGAACATGTCGGCATTCGCGGCTGCCAGTTCTTGATAATATTGTCGCGTCCAAAATCCGGCCTCCTTGTTACCAGCCAGGTCCAAACTTCTATGCAGGGCTTTCATCACATCGCGCCGAAGCGGCGTGCGATTCGATCGAAGTTCGGTGGCGAGGGATTGAATGGCGGTGGTTTGCGAAGGGCAAGCCTTGCTAAGCGATTCGATCAACTCCGCGGCTTTTTCGACTTGCAACCGGATGGGGGCATTGAACTGCTCCCAGGCCTCGGTTCGTTCCCGCTTCACTTGTTCGGTCGCTTCCTGATCGATGGCATTCAATTCCGATTCGGTGGCTAGTCCATTGGTTTGGATCCATTCGCGCATTTTACGCAGTCCGTCCCACCGCTCTTCCCATTGTAATCGATCGCTGGACTTGTATCGCTCGTGGCTACCGGAGGTGGAATGCCCTTGCGGCTGTGTCATTTCTTCGACATGAAACAGCACCGGCACATGATATTGACGCGCCATGCGGATGCCTTCCTCAAATACTTCGCAACAAGCAGCATAATCCCACCCTTTCACCGTGTAGATGCGTAGACCGCTTTTATCGGCATCGGCCTGCATGCCGGCCAGGGCTTCGGAGATGGATCCTTTGGTGGTTTGATATTTTTTGGGGACGGAGATGCCGTAGCCATCGTCCCACACAAACACCGCCAACGGCACTTGCAACACACCCGCGGCATTGATGGTTTCCCAGAACGGTCCCTCGCTGGTTGACGCATCGCCGATGGTGGCGAAGCAAACTTCGTTGCCTTTATTTGAGAGTTCTGTTTGACTATGCAGGGCGGTGATTTCGCGGAAGGATTTGGAGGCGAAGGCAAGTCCCAGCGCCCGGGTCATTTGACTGGACGTGGGCGAGCTATCGGCTGAAACATTTTTAAGTTGTACCAGCGGAAGCCAATCGCCTTGCTCATTTAAGAACGGTGTAGAGAAATGGGCATTCATTTGCCGACCGGAACTGGCCGGTTCGTGGGCGGGATCGGGATCGGCGTAAAGTTGAGCGAAGAGTTCGCGAACCGTGGTGAGTCCGGCTGCGAGCATGAACGTCTGATCGCGGTAATAGCCGCTACGAAAATCGCCGGGTTGAAAATATTTGGCCATGGCCACTTGTGCCACTTCTTTGCCGTCGCCAAAAATGCCGAATTTAGCCTTGCCGCCCAGTACTTCGCGGCGGCCCAGGAGACTGGCCTCCCGGCTAAGACGCGCCATTCGGTAATCCGTCAGTACTTCGGACCGAAAGGTCTCAAAATTCAGGGCTTGGGTTTGCTCGGCTGTCAACTCTTCAGACATGGGGCAAAAATAGGGCAATTGAATAGCCCCCCATAAATTCCGGCTGGGGGATGCAACCCTACCGATCCAATTTGCATCTTTTTGTACATTTGTCAGCATGTTTAACCCGACCTACCTCCTCACTCTTTTTACCCTTTGTGCCCTGGGCATGCAGGCACAGTCGCATTCCGAGCACGACGGGCACGATCACGGAAAGAGCGAAGTGGTGAAACCGACTGGGGAGGATCCGCTGGTTCTTACAGAAATGAAATACGATTTCGGTAAGATCCCGCAGGGCAAACCCGTCTATCACAATTTTATTTTAAAGAATACGGGTAAAACGTCCATGAAACTCGACAACGTGCAGGCCGCTTGTGGTTGTACCACACCCGAATGGAGTCGGGAGGAGATCGCCCCCGGCGGGACGGCCACCATACGGGTGGGCTACAATGCCGCCTCCGAAGGAGCATTTGAAAAACCAGTGACCCTTTACTACGGTGATAAGACCAAACAGTTCACCATTGCCGGAACCGTGTGGCGCGCTCCGGAGGGACCGGCCCCAAAGAACCATTCCGTTGAATTACTCAAAAAACAATCCCTTTAATAAAACAAGCATTATGAAAAAGATCTGGATCCTGACCACTGCTCTCTTTGTTTCGATCGCCTCCATGGCGCAAGTCAAACTCGAAGAGACTGTAAAAATGAATGTAGAATCTCATGAATTCGGCAAGATCAAACAAGGCGAGCCCGTTACGTATTCTTTCGAGATCAAGAACATTGGCACCAAACCCTTGGTGGTGGAGAATAGTTGGGCCAGCTGCGGATGCACCACGCCCGAAAGAATCGCTGAACCCATTCTGCCCGGTGCTACTGCCAAATTGAAAGTTCAATACAATGCCGCCGCCGTAGCCCCCTTCACCAAAGACGTGTACATAAAGTTTGCCGGTATCGACGAGACTAAAACCGTCAAGATCACCGGTGAGGTACTGAGCGCCGAAGCGTATGAGGCGTACAAGAAGCAAGCGCCGAAGCAATAATTTCGTACGTAACTTTTACACAAAGCCTCCGCTCGCGGGGGCTTTGTCTTTTTAGCAAGTACCTTTGCCCCATGCCAAAAATCTCTACCCGCGGCGAGCAGATGCCTGCTTCTCCGATCCGAAAACTGGTACCTTATGCCGAAGCCGCCAAGCGCGAAGGAGTTAAGGTTTATCACCTCAACATCGGACAACCCGACATCGAAACACCGCCTGCCATTATGGATGCCGTGCGAAACGCCGACATCCGGGTATTGGAGTATAGCCACAGTGCGGGGAATGAATCCTACCGAAAAAAATTGGTGGAATATTATCACCGCGTAGGCATCGAGCTTACGCATCACGAGATCCTGATTACCACCGGCGGCAGCGAGGCCATTCAATTTGGATTTTTGGCTTGTTTAAATCCGGGCGATGAGGTAATCATCCCCGAACCCTTCTATGCGAATTATAACGGATTTGCCTGCGCAGCATGTGTGAACGTGGTGCCGATCACGTCCCATATTGAAAATGGATTTGCCCTTCCGCCCATCGCTGAATTTGAACATCGGATCACAAAAAATACGCGGGCGATCGTGATCTGCAATCCCAATAACCCCACCGGTTATTTGTACAGCCGCGCAGAATTGGAAGCGCTGCGGGATCTGTGTCTAAAACACGACCTGTATTTATTTAGTGATGAAGCGTACCGCGAGTTTTGTTATGGCGGAGAATTTGTGAGTGCCTTGCAGTTAGGGGGACTGGAACAGCAGGCGATCGTGATGGATACAATTTCTAAGAGATACAGTGCTTGCGGGGCCCGGATCGGAGCTTTTGTCACCCGAAACAAGGAAGTTTATAACACCGTGATGAAATTTGCCCAGGCCAGATTGAGTCCGCCCGGACTGGCCCAGATCCTTGGCGAAGCCGCGGTGGATCTACCCGAACATTATTTTGATGAACCCAAGGCCGAATATTTACGGCGGCGCGACCGGCTGGTAGGCCGACTCAATGCCATGCCGGGGGTTTTTTGTCCCAACCCGGGCGGGGCATTCTATGCCATGGCCAGATTACCGATCGATGATTCGGACCGGTTTTGCCAGTGGTTGCTGGAGGAATTTCGGCATGAAAAACAGACCCTGATGCTGGCCCCGGCGACGGGATTTTACGGAACGCCCGGCCTGGGAAAGAATGAGGTAAGGCTGGCCTACGTGCTGAATTTGGCCGATCTGGACCGGGCCATGGATTGCTTGGAAAGTGCGTTGGAACAGTATCCGGGACGTACGGCCTAAAATATTGGGGGTAAACCGATATTTTATCCTAATTTTAAGTTCATTATTTCACCAAACTACCGCTTTATGAGAAAGGCGCTCCTTTTGGCAGCTCTTTTTGTGTGTACCACCCTGACCGTCATGGCTCAGCGCATGGTCACCGGAAAAATCCTTGACGCGAATGGTATGCCCCTGTCGGGTGTAACCATCAAAGCCCAGAAATCGGGAAAAGTCGCCCTCACCGGGGCCGATGGATCCTTCAGCTTGGCCGCGAACGAGGATGACATGTTGGAGATAACCTCCATCGGATATCAGAAACAAACCGTCTCCGCAAAATCCACCACCGTCTCCGTTAAAATGGCCACTTCCGTGGAAACCATGGGCGAAGTGGTAATGGTGGGTACCCGCCGCTCCGGCCGGGTCAAGACCGAGACGCCAGTGCCCGTAGATGTGATCAACGTGGGACAGGCCATGACCTCCACCGGTCGTATGGACCTTACTGCCACCCTCAACTATCTGGCGCCTTCTTTCAACTTCAACAAACAAACCGGAAGCGACGGAGCCGATCACATCGATTTGGCAACGCTACGTGGACTGGGTCCCGATCAAACCTTGGTTCTGGTAAACGGCAAACGCCGCCACCAAACCGCATTTGTTGCGGTGTTCGGTACCCGCGGCCGTGGTAACTCCGGAACGGATCTTAATTCCATACCGATCTTCGCTATCGACCGCGTGGAAATTCTGCGCGATGGTGCATCAGCTCAATATGGTTCGGATGCGATCGCCGGTGTGATCAACATCATCACCAAAAAATCAGTCAACCAAATCACCGGCTCGATTGGCGGGAGCGGTTATTACGATCCGGAATACAATCCCGTATTCGAACCCGGTTTGAGAGACAATTATGAATATTTCAGAGGAGGATCCGGAACCCCCATCCGCTCTCGTGGTACAAAGCGGGTAGATGGCCGCGCATACTTGGCCAATGTAAACTTTGGTGTGCCCTTGGGCAACAAAGGCGGGTTTATGAACCTAACCTTTGAAGGAAACATGACCGGCAGAACTTACCGCCAGGAAATGGGTGGTGTGCTGCCCGTAAATATCTATCGCCGTGCACATGGCGATGCCGAGCTGAACAGCTTCAGCACTTTTTACAATATGGAATTGCCCACCAAAGGCAAGACCACCATCTACTCCTTCGGAAGTCAGAGTACAAGAAATTCAGACGCCTATGCGTTCACCCGTAATTTCTCGGCTCGTCCCGATCGCTTCCCCACCGACAACAACGGCAACCTGATCTTCGTGGGTGGCATCATGCGCTCCTCCGGAGGCGATGTTTGGTATAACCCTCGTATCCGTACCAGTATCAATGATGTGTCGGCTACCGCTGGAGCCAAAGGCGTTGCCTTCGGATCTTGGGGATGGGACCTGAGCAATACGACCGGACGAAATAATTTCCACTTCTTCGGAAAGAATACTTTCAACGCTTCGCAAGGACATGCTCAACGCAACTTTGACGACGGTGGATTTGCTTACTTACAGAATACCACCAACCTGAATTTCACCCGAAACTTCGCCAAGAACCTGAGCTTAGGTTTGGGTGCCGAGTACCGCTATGAGAACTACCAGATCTTCGCCGGAGAAGAAGCTTCTTACAGCAACTACGACGATACCAAAGCCACCGGCTCTCAAGGATTCCCCGGTTATCAGCCGGCCGATGAAGTAAAGACCAACCGCAACGTATTGGGCGTGTATGGTGATTTGGAGTTTGACGTGAATTCTAAATGGATGATGGACCTCGCGGTTCGCTTAGAGAACTACAGCGATTTTGGGTTCACCCACAACTACAAGTTTGCAACTCGCTACGAAGCCAGCAAAAAAGTTAAACTGCGCGGATCGGTGAGCACCGGTTTCCGGGCACCTTCGCTGCAGCAAATGAACTTCAGCTCGACGTTCACCACCGTACAAGCTGGTAACATCGCCGAAGTGAAGATCGCTCCGAATTATAGTTCCCTTGCCGCTGCCGCCGGTATTCCTGAACTCAAGCAAGAGAAAAGTTTAAGCGGTGCAGCAGGATTCATCTGGAGCCCCCGCAGCAACTTGAGCATTACGGTCGATGGATATTTGACGAGGATCAACGACCGCGTGGTGCTGAGCGGACAATTCGATGGCAGCGACCCCGCCCTGAGCTCTACCCTTCGGGCACAAATGGCCGCCTTGAATGTTAGCTACGCGCAATTCTTTGCCAATGCCGTGAACACCACCAACGCCGGTGTAGATGTGATCATCGATTACACCAAGAAGATCGGTGACAACAAACTGAAAGTCCTCTTTGCCGGTAACTACCAGCACATGAGCATTGACAAGATCAATGTTCCGAAGGGACTAAGCGGATCAAATTTCCTGCGTCAAACCTTCCTGAGCGACCGTGAGCAGGCCTTCATCTTGGCCTCCGCACCCAACATGAAAGGTGCCCTGAACCTGGAGTACACCCGCAAAACCCTCACGCTGGGTGCACGTGCCACCTACTTCGGAGATGTTAGCTTGTATGGATACGGACAAGACGGACTGGGCATCAACCCTACCGTTCCCCTGAACAACGGCTCTGGCGATGTTCCTGATCAATACATCTACGCCGGAAAAGTGGTAACCGATATCTATGCCAGCATGCCTTTCTGGAAGCGTTATACCGTTTCCCTGGGCATTGACAACGTATTGAATGTTCACCCCGACCTCGGCGTGGTGAAAGGCGCTGAAGACTGGGCCTTTAACAACGAGACCGGCGGACCCTGGGACGCTGTTCAAATGGGAGGCAATGGTCGTCGGGTATTCCTGCGCATCGGATTCAAATTCTGATCAACCCCCTAAAAAATTTAAACCCCCTCTCGAGGGGGTTTTTTATGCCCGGATAATAAAAAGAGTAGATTCGTTTGTCAAAATTTTTCGATACCAAGACTTCCGATCAATAAACAATCATTATGAGAAATTTCCTCTTTTGCATTTTCCTCTTGCTAACTCCCTTTTGCAGCCAGGCCCAATGGAACCCCAACACCTCCGTCAATTTGGAAGTGGCAACCGTGCCCGTAGCGGACATGCAATCGCTCACTACCAGCACCGGAAAGACCTGGGTGGCCTTCTACCACAACAACAGCGGCAACTACGACATGCGGGCCCAATTGCTTGACGTGGATGGAACCAAATTATTGGGGCCTGACGGCATGCTGGTCGATAACAAACCCTCCGGATCCGCTACCTATGTTTTCAGCATCTGCAAAGATGCCAACGATAATTTGGTGGTGGCGTATCAGGACCAGCGAAGCGGTAACCTCAGTGCCGTCGCCTATAAGATCTCTCAAAACGGAACGCATCTCTGGAGTGCAAACGGTGTGGTGCTTGGAGAAGGACTTGCACCCTACCCTGCCGCCCTTAGCAACGGAGAAACTGCCATTGCCTGGAATGAGGCCGTGAGCAATACACTAAACATTCAAAAGATATCCGCCACCGGATCAACCGTATGGAGCAGTCCCATTTCGGTGCAGATTGGAACCAGCAAGACCACCCGTGGACAGATCATTTCCAACCTTAACGGAAGATTCACGATGGTCTTTCAGCGAAGAGGGTTTGGCATTTCTACCACTCTATTTGCGCAGCGATATAATACCGATGGCACCGGCGCCTGGACCAATCCCATCCAACTCTCTACCGAAACCACTTCCGGTGCACGTTATTACTCGATCGCCGCTGAGGCCGATACCACTTACTTTGGATACTACAGCTCGGCCGGTAGTCGTTTCAATTCCTGGCTGCAACGAATCAATCCCGATGGAACCACTCCCTACGGCGCTAACGGAGCCAATTTTAGCACGGCTACGGGAGGAAGCGATCCCTATCAACAGATGACCAATATTGCCTTGGATCCGGGCTCTGCCTTTGTGTGGTCGCTTTGCAGTTTCAGCAACACCAGTCAGAGTCAATACGGCGTATACGTTCAAAAATTTTTAAAATCAAGTGGCGCAAGATTACTAGGGGATGGTGCCTTGAACATCTATCCCATCAGTACAAGCTTCGACACCCAAGCCGGAAATGTTTCCTTGATCAACGACGCACCGGTCTTCATGAGCTACGACGCAAATTATAAGATCTATGCAACCCGACTCAATGGCAGCGGAGGATTTGTGTGGACACCCAACCGGATCGAACTCAGCTCTACCACTGCCGGGGGCAGTACACCGAAGGGACGATTCGGGTTCTCGGCCCTAAGCAATACACAAGCCGTTGCTATATGGACAGAAACACGTTCGGGAGTAGAGAAAGCCTACGCACAAAACATTACACCCGGGGGATTGTTTCGCTTGATCGTTTCGACGCAGGGCAGCGTACCTGCCACCATCAGTACCTCGGGGGGAACTTTACAAATGGTTGCCACCGTTTCGCCTTCCTCTGCCAGTCAGTCTGTTACCTGGAGCATCGTGCCAGGTACCGGAACCGCTACAATCTCAAGTGGCGGATTGGTAACCGCCACCGGCAACGGAACCGTCTGGGCCAAGGCGATCTCCGTACAGGACAATACCGTTCGCGACTCGTTGCAATTGACTTTATCGGGACAAGGTCCGACCGTGCCCGTCACCTCCCTCACCGTCACCACCCAAGGAAACTTAGCCGCCAATATCAACACCAATGGCGGCACCCTACAAATGGTAGCGACTATTTCTCCCGCCAACGCCACCAATCAAAATGTTACCTGGAGTATTGTGCCGGGAACGGGAACGGCGACGATTAATTCCAGTGGACTAGTGACCGCCCTAACAAATGGCACTGTTCACGCAAAAGCGGTTTCGGTAGCGAATTCAAATGCGAAGGATTCGGTACAGATCACGATTACCAATCAGGTTGTTGCCGTTACGGGACTTACCGTCACCACCCAAGGAAACGTAGCCGCCAACATCAACACCAATGGCGGCACGTTGCAAATGGTGGCAACCATTGCTCCTGCCAACGCCACGAATCAAAGTGTAACCTGGAGTATCGTGCCGGGAACGGGAACTGCCTCTATTAGTTCCAGTGGTCTCGTAACAGCACTAACTAACGGCACTGTTCACGCAAAAGCGGTTTCGGTAGCGAATTCGAATGCAAAAGATTCGGTACAGATTACGATCACCAATCAGGTTGTTGCAGTAACCGGACTTACCGTCGCCACCCAAGGAAACATTGCCGCCAATATCAACACCAATGGCGGTATCTTGCAAATGGTTGCCACCATTGCTCCAGCCAATGCTACGAATCAGAACGTGACTTGGAGCATCGTGCCCGGTACAGGAACGGCATCGATTAATTCAAGCGGGCTAGTAACTGCACTTACGAATGGCACCGTACATGCCAAAGCGGTTTCGGTAACGAATTCGAATGCAAAAGATTCAGTGCAGATAACCATTACCAATCAGGTAGTGGCCGTAACGGGTCTTACCGTCACCACCCAAGGAAACGTAGCTGCCAATATCAATACCAATGGCGGCACCATACAAATGGTAGCGACAATTTCTCCCGCCAACGCCACCAATCAAAATGTTACCTGGAGTATTGTGCCGGGAACGGGAACGGCGACGATTAATTCCAGTGGACTAGTGACCGCCCTAACAAATGGCACCGTACATGCCAAGGCCGTTTCGGTAGCGAATTCAAATGCGAAGGATTCGATGTTGATTACCATTAAAAATCAGGTAACTACGGCGGTGATAAACCCGGTGTTTCAATCGTTACGCATCTATCCAAACCCTGCGGCTGATTTTCTAACGATATCGCTTGGCAGAAATCATCCGGCATTTGAGTTGGAGATCGTTGGAGCATCCGGTCAATTGATCGCACGCATGCCGATAGCGGCGAATCGGCTTCGAAATCCCCTTACTATTTTATTAACCGGATGGAGCAAAGGAATCTATGTGTTGCGGATCAACGACCATGCTGGCTTCACGATGCATCGATTTTTGATATTTTGATTTTATATTATCTTTATTAAATAATTTTTTGCTATGAAATATTCTGCGCTGCTGTTTTCCATGATTGCCTTACTGGCATTTACGGGTTGTCAGAAAGATGATCCCCCTGCCCCGCCGACCAAGACTGAGTTGATCTCGCGCAATTGGAAGATCACGGCTGCGAGTGGTACGTTTCCTCCCTTGCCCGCGGTAGATCTTTTGGCGCAGACCCCTGCTTGTAAAAGAGACAACATTGTTCAGATTAAAAGCGATGGTACGTACGTTGAAGATGAAGGCGCCTCTAAATGCAATTCTACCGATCCGCAGACGGCTAGCACCGGCAATTGGTCGTTTACCACCAACGAAACCAAGTTGAACATCCTTGGGCAGACTTTTGATATCATAACCCTTACGGCTACGACGCTCGTGCTGAAGCAGGATGTAGCTGCTGCCGGTGGTCTTCCTGCCGGAACGATTAATACTACGTTGACAGCGCAGTAGCGCGCGAAGCGCGGTCCAATGACGAATGACAAATACAGTCCGGTGACCGATGACCGAAGTCCGGTGTTGTTATTTTCCTTGGCTGACAGAAAACGGTCATTGGACATTGAACAATTCGCGAAGCGAATTAGACATTGGACACAAAAAAAGCCCCTGAAGGGGCTTTTTTTGTACCGGGGAGCAGACTTGAACTGCCGACCTCAGGGTTATGAATCCTGTGCTCTAACCAGCTGAGCTACCCCGGCGTTTTGAGGAGGGCAAAGATAGGATTTTATGTAGTGCGCTGCGCGCGGTCCAATGTCGAATGACCAATGCAGTCCGGTGTCGGACTTGCCAGCCGAAGGCTTGGCGAAGGCTGGAGTCCGATGAAGTCCGGTGTTGTGATTTTTCTTTTTTGACAGAAAACGGTCATCGGACATTGGACAATTCGCGAAGCGAATCCCCCCTCAATCAACATACCCGCAAAGGGCAAAAACAGAAAACGATGAGAGCCAGTGGTCAATATCATAATTGCCCTTCCCGATGCTTTCCTGGGCGTAATCCCACATAGCATTCATGTTTTTGTACCACTTTTTCTTGACAGAATTTCGCAGGGCATTGGGTGGCAGACTCAATAACATGCCATTCATGCACCAAATTCGGTTCAAATGAAATCCATCCCAATGGGATTTCATTCCTTCATGATCGGCTAACTTTTTTATGTTTAGGGCCTTTTCTACCTCCTTGTCACTAGATAATTCCGGGGTGAATTTTCGGAGCCAAGAGAGGTACTCTTTTCCAGGTAGAACCTTTCGCATCAAATCAGCGATCAGCAGCGAGCCAGACATAAAATCATATCCGAAGGGCTCTTTCGCGATTGGTGCATTTTGAAGACCTGCATAAAACTTTTTTGCATCTTTTAAAAGCTGCTGCTCCAACTCAACCCGTTGAAACGATCGGGCGTAATCAAGCGCAAAAGAAATGCCCATGGCTGGGCTTGAGTGACTTCCCGACATTTTTACACTTCGGATTTTACTCCAAACCGTCAAATGGTTTTCTTCGATTAAGTCCAACAAAGGCTGCATTTGCGCCAGCCATTTCGTAGCCAGTGGGTCATCCCAGCTCTTTAATTCATCGGCCACTTTCAAAAACCAACTTTGTCCGTAAGGGAACTCGTACATCCCCTCATCTTTTTGGGAAATAAATTTATACTCCGCATCCATGTTTTTTGCGGAGAAAGCCGTATCGAGTCGGGCAACGATCTGACTTGCCTCCGGAATGTGGGGAAATTTTTTCAGGAGCTTTACCATGCACCAATGATTGTGGACGGACGAGTGCCAATCAAAACACCCGTAAAAAGATGGCCACAAATCCCTCGGGCTATCTGTAGATTCCATCTTATAATATCTTCGGCTGCTGGGGTAGTCACAATGATGGGGCGTCACCTTCCCCGCACAATCCAGTGAAAGTTGGGCAAAATATGAGGCTCCTGCATCCGTTAACTCATAGAGGCCAATCTTGTTCTTGCTGACAAGACTGCCACTTGGCTGCGCGAGAAGTGTAAATGCATGCAAGAACAGGAACAAAAAGAGGCCCTTTTTCAAAAATGCAAACAGACGCTTGAGCATTCGCGATGATTTGAGAGGTGATAAATTATTTTTTCAACGCAGGTTTGCTAAATCCATGCTTGACGATGGCAAAAGATTCCTTCCCGATCCCCACTATCGAGACAACGTTCAGCGGAAACTCTAACAAAACATGCGTAAAACTCAGGAAAAATAAAAAGCTGAGACCTACTTCGTAGCTGTACGCATATGCACCACAGGCAGCCAACCAAAGCAGGATCACCGCGGCAAATCGAGCCTTGGGAACCTTGTGCCAACGAATGATTTCCGTTTTGCTAAACCAATTCAGGTAGTGGTACAGATACGCAAAGGCAATGAAACGCATCAGCATGATGCCGATATTGGAGAAAAATACAAATTCCCAAAAATAATTTTTTGAATCCACCGGCATATATAAACGGGCGGGAACCGGCTTATTGTAATACTCGCTTTCGGGATTGTCATTGATGAAATTTTCATTCAGCTTGTCTCTCAGCGATGCCGCTATGGCTGCTCTTTGCTCGGGCGAGTAAGGATTATTGGGTGAATCCTTGTTGACGACTGAATCCAAAAACTGCTTATTGGTTAACATTGGCTCATCCATCAATTTAAAATGATCCAGTATGCTTACGTTGGTGTAAAAGAAACCCTCCCCGTTAGCATAATAAGCCTCTTTCCCATAATTCGAGATATAATTGCTCTTCGGATTGACAGGTGCCAAAAAAACCAGAAGGACGGGAAATATAATCAAGGTTAGTACGGACAGCAAGCCTGTTTTACTTCTTGCTTTCAACGCACCATATAGCATGAATAAAGCCGTAAAAAGATACACATGTATAAGCGTAGGCAACAACGAAGTGAAGGCAAAAACGACTGTGCTGGATGAATTTTCGGCTGCATTATCCGGAGAAAGCCAGCCAGCTATATACGCATAGAGAAAGAATATGGCAATGATCTTTATGATGAGGTTTTTTACAAAAGCGAATATGATGGCGCTGAAAAGTGCAAGCACCAAGAGAATATCGAAAAGATTTTGTTTGGCAAAAATGTTATAAAACTCGGTCGTAAAGTTAAAGTCCTTCGCAAAGGAAGCATACGACAACAAAACACCAATAATTAATAGAACGAGGAAATCGTATTTCCCTTTTGTAAAATAGTTCCGATCATGAAGCCAGCTTATCTCTGTCAGATAATGGAGTGGCCCCAAAAATGCATAGGCCAGCAAAAAGGTTTCGAAGGGGAAAAAGTATGCTGCAACGGAGGTGATCGCCATCAATCCGATGTTTAAATAATTGATCCGGGCGTCTTTATCTAAGGTCATAATTCGGGCGATTTTCTTAATTTAAAAGTCATCTCAATTAGGAATTGAAACGCCGCATTTTATCCAACGCCGATGCGTGTTCCGGTCTCGGCTCAAAGATAGACAGGATACGGTAAACATGGTGGGGCTCTGTTCTTGTCAGCCTTAGGAAGTCCGGTGACCGACTTGCCAGCCGAAGCCTTGGCGAAGGCTGGTGCTGTTATTTTCCTTGGCTGACAGAAACCGGTCATTGGACATTGGACTCCGCGAAGCGGACCCGACATCGGTCATTGGACATTGGACGATTCGCGAAGCGAATCAAACGGCGTACATTCTCTTAAATTTGCGCGTGCCCAAAACCCCCCTGTTACCTGTTCTGTTCGTACTTCTAGCTGGAGGATACAATAATAAATTAGAAGCCCAACTCTGTACCGGAAGCTTGGGTGATCCGGTTTTTAAAATTGATTTTGGAACCGGCGCATCCAACTATCCCTTCACGGCACCCGGGTATCAACTCGCTACCAATACCTGCCCCAACGACGGACAATACTACCTCACCACCTTCCAACCCGACTGCGGGCGACAATGGCACAACGTCCGGAACGACCATACCGGCGGAGGTGCCTTCCTCATGGTAAACGCCTCCAACAATCCCGGAGATTTCTTTCTGCAAACCGTCTCCAACCTCTGCCCCAATACCACCTACGAATTTTCGGCCTGGGCCCTCAACGTCGTCAACAACGCCGCCCTCATCAAACCCAACCTCACCTTCCGCGTAGAATCTACCAACGGCACCATCCTCAACCAATACAGCACCGGAGATATAAATGTATTTCCCCAACCCACGTGGGAATCATTCGGATTCTACTTTACCACCGGCCCCGCCGCGAATAACGTGGTTATGCGCATCACCAACAACGCCCCGGGCGGAAACGGAAACGACCTGGCAATCGATGATATACAATTTCGGCCCTGCGGACCCTCCCTGCTCATCCAAGCTGTCGGCGGACTCGATACCGTCCGCACCTGCGAATACAACCAACAACCCCTCACCTACCAATCCACCCTCTCGGCCGGATACAATAACCCTGCCTACCAATGGCAAGTGAGCAAAGACACGGCGCGTAGCTGGACCGACATCCCCGGCGCTACCACGCCACAATACCAACGACCACCCTCCACCCCCGGCCATTACCTCTACCGATTAACCGTCGCCGAAACCGGCTCGCAAGGCATCGCCAATTGCCGCATTGCCTCCAATATTCATTTGGTAGATGTCTACCCCAAACCAGTGGTGAACGCAGGACCTGACCGTACCCGTTTAGTAGGCCGCGACGTAATACTTCTGGGTAGCTCGGACGGAGCAACCGGGAATACATATCAATGGTCGCCCCCCGCATTTTTGAATGATGCCACATTACTTCAGCCAGTGGCCAGTCCGCCGCAAACACAGTCTTACACCCTGCAAGTCACAAACCCGAAAGGTTGTGTCAATACTGATCAAGTGGTGGTGAAAGTCGTGGAGAAGATCTATGTGCCCACCGGCTTTACCCCCAATGGCGATGGGAAGAACGATCGGTGGACGATCCCCAACCTCGACCTCACCGAAGGCACAACCGTACAGGTATTCGACCGCGCGGGACAAATTGTATTTACTTCCTCTGCTACTAATTTTTCCTGGGACGGAACTCATAAAGGAATTCCCCTCGCCTCCGGCGTTTACGTGTACCTCATTCGATTTACGGATGGGTTTGTGATGAAAGGGAGTGTGGTGTTGATTCGGTGAGGGACGCTGCAAGGAAGTCCGATGTCGAATGCAGTCCAATGACCGACTTGCCAGCCGAAGCCTTGGCGAAGGCTGGAGTCCGATGAAGTCCGGTGCTGTTATTTTCCTTGGCTGACAGAAACCGGTCATTGGACATTGGACGATTCGCGAAGCGAATCAGACACCGGACGCCCCTCAAAAATAAACTCCGGTATAATCCCCCTTATCATTTCACGCAGCAGTTCGCCGGAAGCGTCGCGGGCGGAAAGCAGCTCGGTTAAATGAGCATTGATGTCATCGTATTCATACTGCTGCACCTTGCCAATCATGATCTTGGGGTGATGGGTATCGACGAGATTGTCCTTGCCGGTGAAAAGCTCTTCGAAAAGTTTTTCACCCGGACGCGTACCCGTGTACTCGATCTTGATATCCTTATCGGGAATAAACCCGGCCAAACGAATCATACTCTTGGCCAGATCCGTAATGCGAACCTCCTTGCCCATGTCAAACACAAACACCTCCCCGCCCCTGCCCATAGCAGCGGCTTCCAAAACAAGCTGACACGCTTCGGGTATCGTCATAAAATAACGAACCATGTCGGGATGCGTAACCGTAACCGGCCCCCCCTTAGCGATCTGTTGCTTGAAAAGTTGAATCACCGATCCGCTCGAGCCGAGTACATTTCCAAAACGCGTAGTAATAAAACGGGTTCCTTGCTGCGAAGCATTTAAAGCCTGCACATAGGCCTCCGCCAAACGCTTGGTGGCTCCCATCACGTTAGTGGGGTTCACGGCCTTGTCGGACGAGATCATCACAAACCTCGACACCCCATTTTTCACGGCCAGATCGGCGAGGCGACGCGTTCCCTCCACATTGGTGTAAACCGCCTCGTATGGGTTCTCCTCCATCAACGGTACATGCTTGTACGCCGCGGCATGAAAAACATATTCGGGCCGGTAGCGATCAAATGCCTGTTGCAGGCGACGAACATCTTTGATATCGGCAACGATGTAATGCAGATCAACCGCCTGATATTTTTCAGCCAACTCCAACCGCAACTCATGCAGCGGTGTTTCGGCTTGATCCAAACAGATCACCGTGTTGGCTCCGTTTTCGGCCAACTTCCGGACGATTTCACTGCCGATGCTGCCGGCGGCACCGGTGACCAACATTACGTTATGCCGACAAATCTCTTTCACCTCCTCATTGTGCAATAAAATTGGATCGCGCTGCAACAGATCGTTGATGTTGATGGAAGTAAGTTTATCGGGCGTAAAATCCTCATACCAATTCTTCAGTGGCGGCAACTCTTTTATCTTGATGTCGAACACGATCAATTCCTCAATGAAAAGCGCCTTCCTACCGGGTTTGAGTTTATTGATGGCAATGAATACCTCCTCTATACCCGAGGTTATAATGGTATCACGCAAATTCGAAGTGGCATTATAAACCCGAACGCCATCGATGTACTTGCCCACTTTTTTGGTATCGTCCTCCAAAAAGCCAATCAACTCATATTTCCCCCGCGGATCCGCCTCCAAGGCCTTTTTGAGCGATTGCGCCAACTCGCCCGATCCAAAAATGAGCAGACGGATGCGGTGGCGTTGCGTAAACTCGCGCTGCAACAGACCGATCACAAAACGGATCAGGATCCGAAGCATGATCAATCCCACCAGCTGAAATAAAAAACTCAATACCCACAAATGAAAATCTTGGTAGATCCCCTCCAATAAAAAGATCGATGAACCCCAACCCCACGCATTTACTAACACACTGGCCGCCAAAAGCCGCATGTAATCCGCCGGATTGCTGAATCGCACAATTCGCTGGGTGATGTGCAAAAATGCCCAAACCATTGCTGTAAGCAACCCGATGAGCAGGTGCCCGCCCAACACATCCATCCAATTAAACTCCAAATGGGGCTGAATACTCAGGTAGAGTAAATAGGCAAAAAGATAGGCGAGCTGCGCAATGAGCATGTCGACCCAAAACACCAATATCCGCGGAGCAATTCTTAATCGATTCATCGGCATAAATGCGGCACAAATTAGTTAAAAATAACAACTACCAAGTGTTCGGATCAACGCTGGATTCAGGGTGCTAAGACTTACCAGCTATATATTAGAACGAGTATATGCCTAAATCGCAAACAAAAGAGACGTTAAAGCTTTGGAAAAGGAATTGGTTGAGCAATTTATATAAAGTAGATTTGCCAAGAGATTTTCCCTCTATATCCTAACTAAATGAAAATCAACGATTTTATGTCGATCCGTATGCGACCTATTGCCGGAATATTTTTACTGATGGCCGTCTTGCTTGGCCAACCCTTCACTGCATCTGCCCAGATACCCGATGCCAAGAACAATCCCACCGTAATGGCACAGATGAACAGTATGCTGTCGGCGAAGGGACTCACCCAGGAAGAAGTGAAAGAAAGACTGAAGACCAAAGGCATTAACATAGATGCCCTGTCGGAGGCGGAAATTATTGCCAAGCGTCCCGTGATTGAACAAACTGTAGCGGAGCTGGAGGCTGAGAAGAAAAATGCCAGCGCCGGCAACAAAACAGCTCCGGGAACCCCTGCGGTTGTAGATCCAGTCGGACCTTCGGTTGTTTCATCCCCCTCACCCGGACCCACTAAAGATTCCGTAACAACGAAGACGGAAGCCGTTGCAGATGCCGTGCAGAAAACCGTGGTTCAAAAAGCTCCTGAAATGGGGATATATGGACACGATATTTTCCCCAACCAAACCCTAGAGGCTTTTCGGACCACCGACGGTGCCCGGGCGCCGGATACCTACGTTTTGGGGGCTGGCGATAAAGTACGCATCACCATCTTTGGTCCCTCTCAAGCCGATCTGCTGCTGGAGATCAACAAGGAAGGGTATATACAGCCAACCGGACTCAAGCAGATCTACCTCCAAGGCATTTCACTGGGTGATGCCCGTCCCTTGATCTTTCAACGCTTCAGCGCCGGATATCGGTTTCAGCGCGATCAGTTTGCCCTCACCCTTCAAACCGCCCGGGCCATTACGGTCAATGTTTTTGGGGAAGCCAACCTCCGCGGAAGTTTCAATATGTCGGCCCTGAATACGGCGTTTAATGCGTTGGCGGTAGCAGGCGGACCCGCCACGAGGGGATCAATCCGTAACATCGAACTGATCCGTGGAAACGACCGTAAACAAATGGACGTCTATGCTTTCTTAAGCGATCCGGCGGTTCAATTTCAATACGATATCCAGCAAAATGATATCCTCTATGTGCCCATGGCCCAAAAAGTGGTAAGCTTGGAAGGCGCCGTGAAGCGTCCGATGAAATATGAACTTATCGGAAAAGAAGGATTGGCCGAATTGCTCAATTTCGCCGGCGGCGTGAATTTCAACACCTATGTAGAGTGGGTTCAGATCGAACGAGCGGAGGCCGACTCCGTGGTATTGCTGGAATACAAACTAGCCGATGTGCTGGCAGGCAAACTCAATGTTCAGTTGAGTGACGGGGACGTAGTCACCATACGCTCCGCCGCCAAGCCCCTGGAGCAATTTACAGACGTTAACGGAGCGGTTTTTTATCCCGGACGTTATGAACTTCAATCCGGCATGACCTTGGCGCAAGTTTTGAAGAAAGTACAGCTGTCCCCCGAGGCCTACACCAAAGTGTATTTCATTGAAAGAAGTTTGCGCGACGGTTCGGTTAGACTATTTAAAGTCAAAGAAAGCGAGATCGCCAGCTTTAAACTGGAGGCAAAAGACAAGGTTCAAATATTCAATAAATCGCTATTTACGGATTTCGAAGTGCTGGAAGTCGTGGGCGCTGTGCGTCAACCGATCAAACGCAACATCTCCTACGGAGATGAGATCTCCCTGGTCGACGCCTTAGAACTAGCCGGCGGAATTACCCCCAATACGTATCCCAAGGCCCAATTGATTCGGCGCAGCCCCTTTACCCTGAACAAACATGATTATCTCACCATAGACCTAACCAATCCGGGTGATTTTCAATTGACGGCGGGTGACAGGCTTATCGCGTACGACAAACGCACTTTCCTACTGACCTCCAACGTAACCCTCTCCGGAGCCGTTAAAACGCCACTAAATTTGGTTTACGGTTCGAGTCTTACGCTGGAAGATATGATCCGTATGGGCGGCGGATTTACCCGCTCGGCGGCCCTGAACCGGGTGGATGTGTTTCGGTTGGAATATTCCGAAAACGGATCGGGCTATACCCGTTATCAATTGGAACTCGACTCGAACTACCGATTGCCCGGTTCCACCCCCTTTACCTTGATGCCCTATGATCAGGTGATCGTGCGGGATCTGCCCATGTTTCGTCCGGATCGTTCGGTGCAACTATCCGGCGAGGTCAAATACCCCGGCAATTACTTGCTAGGCGCAACCCGGACGCAACTGAGCAGTGTGATCGAACAGGCAGGTGGACTTAACTCACTGGCCGACAAAACTTATGCATTGTTGATAAGGGCGGAGGGGAATAAGGGAATGATCGGGGTGGACCTGAAAAAAATGCGCCGCCGCAAGGGGTCTAAGAAATTTGACCCCCTCTTACTTCCCGGAGATGTGATAACGGTGAGTCCGTATCAGAACACCATGGGCATCCGCCTCAGAGGCACCCGGCAAGGCGAGCTTCTTGCTTATGGGGTGGCGATGAGTGTCAAATCGCCCAACGATGTATCCAACTTCACGTTCCGGGGCAATCGCAATGCCCGCTGGTACATCATGCACATGGCGGGGGGGTTTGACAAAAATGCCGACCGGAACAAGGTAACCATTACATATCCGGACGGCAGCATTAAAGGAACAAAAAAAACTTTTCTGTTCTTCCGGGATTACCCGACAGTAAAACCCGGGGCCGTGGTGTCTTTGGCCCAAAAAGAGGAGAAAAACAAGGATAAAGATGGTAAGGGGGCAGACTGGGATAAACTCTTTACCAAGATTATCTCCGCCGCCACGGCCATGGCGCTGATCCTAACGGCTACGAAGTAGCAACCAATCAGGAAGCCATTAGCTTTCTGTACCAGCGGCGGGTGACGATAAATCCGAAGCAGATAAATGCCCCAAGGATGAAACCGCCCGCAGCATAGAGGACCTTACTCTTCTTAATGGGTTTTATAGGGGCAAAGGGTGCGTCGAGCAGGGTAAGAGTACCAGCATTGGATGCCGACTGCTCCATGAATAAGAAGGTTTCGTAGTTTTTCTGGGCTTCTGCAAACATTCCCAAGAGAATTTGCTCCTTGGCGGCCAAAGATTTAAGACTGACCTTATCCTCACTCAGAATGAGCCCTAGGGATTGATCCGTCTGCTTGGCCAAGCTCCTGCGGGTTCCATCCAGGGCCCCTTGGATACTATCCACCTTTCTTTTAAGGATGTCAACGTTTGTGCCGGCTGTTTCAGATGCCTGTTCCCGAATAAATAGGGTAAGTTCTTTATAGATCAGTCGATTTACTTCGATGGCAAAATCTTCGTTTAGGTGGGTGACCGCCATGCTGATGACCGAGCTTTTCTTGTCAAATGACTTGGATACGATCCCTTTCTCACCGATAAAGCCAGCTAGGACCGTTTTGTATGCTTTTCGTTGGGGGAAGTTAAAATCCGTCGTGTTTATGTCAGAGGAATCAAACCGAGCTTTGGACAGAATCGTGTCCTTGGACCAGGCTTTTTGAAGATTTTTATTGAGTTTGATGTAATGATTGATGACCAGATCGGTGTCGTTTTTAATCTCAATTGGAGTAAGCAGGACCTTACCCATTATTTTCTCGGAACCCATAATGGCCAGGGTACGGTCAAGTTGATTTGGCCCGGATACCCCAATCAATGAACTCAAACTACCCAAGGATCCGGCTAGTCCGGCCGCTCCGCCCTCCTTGACAATGAAATTGCTTTTAGCCGTGTAGATAGGAGTGGAAGAGTTGGCAAGATAATAGCCAATTCCCCCGCCGATGAGTCCCACAGCTGCCACGTAAAGAATATTTCTAAAAAAAAGTAAAAACAGCGAATGGACGGACTTGATCAGGTCTCTCAGACTGATCTCATCGTTATTTTCCGGTAACATATTGGGCGTGGTCATTAGAGGCGAATGGTCCCGTAAAGCTAACAAAATCGTGGTGTATGAAGAATTGAAAAATCGGCTTAGAAGTTCAGCGTCATGGAATCCGGCGCGATATACACCGTTTTTGCCTTTCCGGATACGGTAACCTTTACGCCGTTAATGATGAAATGATAGGTTTCCATGGGTACGGTGGTGGGTAGCGTTTTGTAAGAATCCGACTTAACCAAAGCAGCTTGTCCTTCTGCCTTTACTTTTGGTTTACGACCCCGTTTGACCTTAGGCAATACCTTTCCCTCTCTTCCCAAACGCGTTCGGTAATTTTAGATGGTAGCAACGGAGACATTGTAATCTAAGGCCAGCTGTCGAGCTTCGGCACCATTTGCCAGGCGATTGAGCAGTTCAGCGATCTTTTCTTTAGTAAGGCGAGGGTTTTTCATATTTATTTAGAATAATTTTATATTAATTCTATAATTTTAAATTTAGGGAGAATGTTGATTTTCAGGTAATTATAATTTAATGGGGAGTCTAAAAGCTGGAATCGTGTGGATCACACTAATCTATAAACTTATTATATTGATTGTCGGTAATATTTGCAAATATTGCGCACCAAAATGCGTACCATTCACCTATTTTTTTATGCCTGAAATCACTAATTAGAGTATTTATTTTAATATTCTAATTATTCAGATTCTACGTTTACAAGCTCCTGACGCTGGGCCCAAATCTTCTCCAACTTATAGGCAAATTGTTATCCAGATACCTTGATGTAGCGCATAGTGAGTAATACCTGCATACGTCCGAAATAACAAAAATAGAAAAATGCCAAATGCTTTAATTAGGACTCAAGGATTCAATAACGATGGGGCTTCAATTGGCAGGGTTTTAAACTCATATCTTATTAATACCGCTAAAAAGAAAGCAATATTTAACAAAACCGAATCGATAGAAAATATCATCCATCGAGGTATGATTTGGATATTGATCAATCTTTTACTTAATGGATTCATTAAGTGGTTATGTTTTTAGAATATTCATAAAAAGAAACATTATCACCAGGATATTTACCCTTAATTTCATGTATTAAACTAAACCCATTGCAAATAATATTGTCTTCTTCTACAGGATCAATGTAACAAATTTAACATTCGATATTTGTAGATTTTATTTTTTCAAGAACATCACCTAAAATTTGCCAGTTAAATGGGTTGTAGAGGTACAATACTACTTTATTGGAATCAATATAATTTAATAAATTTCTTGCGTCGTCGCAAATAAACTTAACTTTATTAGTGAAGTCAAGTTTAGCAGAATTCGACATTGCTATTTTATATAGCTCGTTATCATATTCAATACCAATTGGCAGAAAATCATATTTCTTAACATTAATTATATAGTATAAAACAGACTTGCCTTTGCCGCTACCTAAATCGACAAATTGATATTTGCTAAAACAACTAACATTCTCTTTTAGGAAAGTGAATAACTTTCTCAATGTTATTGTTCTTACCCCAACATAATAAATACCATGCTCTAATCCAATTAATGTAGAGTCATATTTGTCCGGAAGCTTTCGTCTGAAAGTATCAACACCATAGCGCATATCAAAGAATATTATTTAAAAAATAAGAAAAGAAAAAACCAAACCCCCTTTTAAATAATATAGTTAGTATACTTTTCATATTAGGAATTGAATGTCTTGTATATTTCCTCCGATGTTAATTTACGTCTGTTTTCTTTTAAAACACCACCTTTTATCTGGAATATAGATGGCTGTGGCAAAATAAAGTCACTTGCCATTACAATAGAATAACTTCCAACATTAGGTATTATGATGAAATAACTAAGATCAGGGTTAAAATACCCACTTACTTTAGATATTATATCTGATTCAATACATGTATAACCAGTGATATGATATGTATCATCACCGTGATAAACTATATCTTTTTCACTTTCCGAATATGAATAAACCGTGGAAGGTAAGAGTATATTTTTATTTGTTGGAGTTATTAAATGACGAGCCGCATAGCTCACCATATAATTTCTTCCACCGCTACTTTTAATTGTGTGTATTTTGGAAACGAAGAATACAGCATCTGCAATCAATGAACTTCCAGGTTCTAAAAAAAGAGAAGGCAACTTATTCTGTCTACTTTTCTGAAAATATTTAATTAATAACCCACAAATTACTTTTGCATAATCACTATAGTTTGGCACGCCATCAATTTTCATGGTTTGCAAGAGTTCATTTGGCAATTGTCCGAAAAATCCTCCACCAATGTTTAAATATGAAATTTGAAAAGATTTAAAGCGTTCAAGGACAGATATTAATGATTCAATTCTGAATTCAAAACTCTCTAAAGATCTAAATGGGAGATGAACATGAAACCCTATAAAATTATACCTCGAAGAAGATGAAATCGAGTTTAATACTTCTTCAATATCATCTAGACTAAATCCAAATCGTGACAGATTCTCTTGATACTCAAAATTAAGCCTTATTCCGAGATTCACTATTAACTTTTGATCATTACTACCATCAAGAACTTTTTTTATTTCAGTTAAGTCTTTTATGTGATCTATATTAATAATTCCTCCAGCCTCAATAACAGACTTAATTGATTTAAAAGATTTTACTGGACCATTATAAATAATTTTATTCAAATCTGACTCTGGAAGATTATGTAAAGCAAAATCAACTTCCATTTCAGATACCACTTCTGCCCAACAACCGTTAGCGTGAGCACAACTGCAAACACTTGGAGCATAATTTGTTTTGTACGAGTACCCAATTTCAATATTGGGATAATGCGAATTAAAAGCACTAAACATTGACTTTATGTTATGCTCAAATTTATCTAGGTCTATAATGAATGCAGAATTATTGAGTGATAATACTTCTTTAGCAGCAGTTATAATACTATTTCCTTTCATAAGTAACTGAAAAATTAAACAAATAAAATGGCGTAAAAAAAATAATGAAAAAATATATTAAGAGCTTTTTGAATGGTGAAAAGCTTACATACTGTAGATCATAAGCAATTTTTTGAGGCCAATTTAAACTGTCTCTTCCATGAATTTGAGCCCAACCGGTCAAACCAGGCTTAACTGAAAATCTATCGTTATAATTAATCGGCAAACTACTTTCAGCTTCTAATTCACCTACAACTGCAGGTCTAGGTCCAACAAAACTCATATCACCTTTTAAGACATTAAACAACTGTGGCAACTCATCTAGACTGCTTTTTCTAAGAATCTTTCCCAACTTCGTTATCCTTGTATCGTTAGAATAACTATATAAACCGGTCCCTATATTTTGTGCATTATGAACCATTGTTCTGAATTTGTAAAGAGCAAAGATTTTTTTTCCTTTACCAATTCTGGCTTGCTCAAAAAAAATATCATTTTTATGAAAAGCTAACGCAACAAGAAAAACTATTAATAAAATCAAAATAATTATTGGCGATAAAAAAAGAATTAATAAAATATCCAGTATACGCTGTACCATTATTTATTATATGTTGATAGTTTAGAAAATTTACTCACGAAATAAAATTGATAGTACAGAGCAATATAATGCATAAAAAAAACGTGAAGTAATACAGAAGAAAAAAAGAGGAGCCTTCAGTATTTTGTATTGCCGCATCCTAAAATATGGCTCAAGATCATACATCAAAACTTTCAGTCCTCTACGCTTGTAGAACCCATTTCCGACTCTCATAAGCACTATTACATCACTTAAATTAGCCAAGGTTAATCCACATCTAATTGCCTCAATCCATAAAAGATAATCTTGCCCAAAACGAACACTTGGATACCCACCTATAGAGAGAATTGCATCTTTCTTAAAAAAAACAGAAGGATGATTAATTGGATTTCTGTACTTACAATAGTTAACAATACTATTATGGTTTAAAGGCAAAAAACGTGTTCGCTTTCTGCCATTATCATCAAACTTTTCAATTTGACCACCTAAAATATCAACAAATTTGTTATGTTTTAAGTAATCAAGCTGTAACTCAAACCTATTAAAGATACAAATATCGTCAATATCTATTCTAGCAACATAGTCGTACTTACATATGCTCAATCCTATATTAAGTGCATTAGCTAATCCTTTATTAACAGGCAAAGCATGCTTAACAATATTAACTTTATTTTCCCAAAAATTAATTTCGCTAATCAAATCTTGACTGATTGGACCATCAATAATAACTACAACTTCAGTTGGCAAAACAGTTTGTAAAGAAATACTTCTAAAACAATCCCTAACCTCTTCAGGGGTATTTGAAGCATATACACTTGTCAGCAAGCAAAAATTCACTTATGCATTTTTTTTATATTATCAAGAGCAACCGAGAGTTTCTGCGGAAGAAACTTCATAATTTTATATTTAATAAATCCAGAAAGAGAAATTCTTTTGGAGTATAGTTCAGGATGAACGCAGTTCATAAATGATGGATTAACCATTGGCTTAATACCTTTTGCTTTAAGCATCAAAGACACATCACTATGATTTCTCACATATAAAAAAATATTCTGCCTATGCCATATTTGAATTGCTTGATTATCCCACAACCTTTCTCTAAATAAATCATATACTTCATATGAGTTTTGTTCAAAATATTTGAACCAATCAGTATGCACTCTTTCATTTATGTGATTAATGCCACCTTGATTTTTATATGCAGCTGAGAATAATACTACGTCTGAACTTTCACATAACTTATTTATAAATATCTCTGTTGTTTTAGGCAACAAATGCTCCAATACTTCTACTGAAATACAAAGAGAGAATTTTTTGTCGAGATTCAGTTGATCAATCTCATTAAGATCAAGTTGCAAATAATTCAAATCCTTAAAAACCATATCTGATCTCTTATTCCAAGGACCTTCTACGCCCATATAGTAACAGTCATGCTGAATTTTCTCATCAAATGCAGCTAGCCATGCTCCTCTACCACAACCAATATCTATAATAGAATCAACTCTAATTAACTCATTAAGAATTTCAGAATAAAAACGTGCAGAACTTAATGATTGGGAAACCTGATTTAAGTAAAAATTGTCATTATAATAACTCATATTTCAATTCTATTTTTTTTTGATAGTGGTCTGAAATCAATATGTGTATAAAAAACTTTAGGCTGAAAAATAACTGAAGCGTCTGAAAGTTCTGAGGCCCACCACGAGAATGTACTGTTAGATAGATATAATACCCCTGAATTGGCTAATAATAGGAAATCATAAATAGCACTTTTTGACTTTACAATATGTGTTTTAATTTTCAAATCACCTAATAATAAACTTGCATTATCAGGATCATCAGTAACAATAAATATTTCATCTTGTTTTATCGAAGCATAATAGTTAAGTGGTAACCCAATTCCAAGTTTTAAAAAATCACCCCCCCTATAGTGAACAAAACACTTACCTAAATACTCTGTAGGAACTTCATTCCTAAACCTTTTAATTGATTCCTTTAATACATAGAGTAACTTAGAGTTGAGTGGTTCATCAAAAAAATATCCTATGTAAAAATTATTAACTCTACGTCCAATTTTTTTAAGAAATCTAATAAAAATGAAAGAAAAATCAAATCTCTTAATTACAGACAATTCACTTTGTTCAAGAATTTCTAATTTTTCAAAAAAATTATAACTCTTATGGTGTGTCCATCCTAGTAATTTATGAACTAAAAAGCTTTTTTCAAGTGTCATAAATAAATTAATCTCAACTTCAAAGCCTTGCTCCTTTAAATTATACGCTTTATTTAGTTGAAATAAATTATTCCCCCATCCACCATATATGTAAACAACTTTCCGCATTATGTAGTTTTAAGACAAACAGCTTGGTTAATTTGATTATATAAATAAACACTTTTCTCCTCGCTATAATCAGAAAGTACAATATCTTCTATTTCTTTAATACTATCTTTTATGAAAAAATCATCCATATCCTTACTAAAAAAAGCTCTTGATAGAATAACACAATTACTGCCCATTAACTTATGCTCGTTAAGAATATACTCAGGAGATATTGTATACTTATGATGCATATTACCCACTCCACCTACTCCAACGATATCTAATTTTTCTGAGCAACTAAGGACAATATCTTTAAAAGGTTTTGATAAATAAATTTCAAAAATATTAGATAACCCGAAACCAATAGACAAATCATTTAATCCAAAGTGAATTTGCTCTGGCTTACAAATTGATAATATCTCATCGATTTTCAGTAGTGAGTATGGAGTCTCAATCAATGGCAAAATTTTAACACGCTCACCTACATATTCAACAATCGCGGTAAAATCATTAAGGTTTCTAATCATAGGAATCATAATACTGTCGGCACCAGCTTCGATAGCTGAATCTATTTCACTAAATGTGCCTGTATAGAAACCATTTATTCTACAAATAATTTTTGCCTTATTTACATGACTTTTAATTCTGACAATATCAGAAACTTGGTGATAATTTATAACAGCATTTGTACTTTTTTGTCGATCAGATTTTCCAATATTTTCAAGATCTACCATTATTTGCTGTACGCCTGCCCTATCTAGTTGCTCAGCTGACTCAAAATTATTTGTAATTGCTATATAGTTAAATTTAAAGTTCATACAAATAGTTTTTCAGAAAGCACAAAATTTGTAAATAAAGACGATTTTCAAGCTGGAAAATATTATTCTCGATTTTCGAAATTTGTCTTAATTCTATCATTGTACCAGCAAGAAATGCCGCCTCGAATCCTGGCAGCTCATCTATAGCAATTTTTCTCTCAGTAACTTCAATATAGTTTTTTTGTGCTAACGAAATAATTCTATTCCGTGTAATACCAACTAAGATATCAGAGTCAACATTTGGAGTAATCAAAGTATTTCCTTTTATAAAAAAAATACATGATCCTGTCGATTCGGAGATGTATCCATCTTTTGTCAAAAAAATAGCCCCTTCAAACCCTCTCTTAACGCCCTCTAATAATGCATACCGTGAGTTAAGATAATTAGCACCGGCCTTAATCCTTGGCGGCATAATATTATTAGATATTCTTGCATAAGAGCTTACAGCTAATGACATAGCTGCTTTATTATCTAAATTACTCTTCATTGACCTAATAGAAATAACTCGAGAAATATTTTTTGTTTCACTCCAGCTAGACTCACCATCAATAAAAAAAGTAACTCTCAGATATACACATTCAGAAATGTCATTTTCTGAAATTATTCTAAAAATTTCTTCAATCAACTCTTTTTTTGTGATACTCGCTTCAAACTCAAGTGCATTTGAAGAGTTAAATAATCTATCAATGTGTTCAGTTAGGTCAAAGAAGTTTAACCTCTTTGTCATAACGTTCCAGTAGCCTCTAATTCCTTCAAAACAATTTATTCCATAAAGAAAACTTCCATTGTAGAGTGAAATAATATCTCTTTCACCTACCCGTGTGCCGTTATAATATACTAAATTCATTGTTTCTATTTTTGATGTATTTTTCACACTAAAAGCTTGACAAAAATCATAAAAAATAAAGCTATTATTGAAGCAACAACTCTTAATTGAATTTGGTCTTTAAAAAGCAGATTCGCTAAACGCTTATGTCGTGCTACTCTAAGTAAATAAGGATCAACTAACAATACTAGAATTAGTGTATTTGCACCATTTATTAACGGTGATAACCCTAAAATAAGACCTCGATTTTGTGGGAAAAGACCAAGTAAAATGAAAATCAATGGCCATGAAAGATACAGTGGAAAGAATGCTATCACAGTAATAACTCTAAGCTTTGTAAATAGCTTTAATCTAGTACTGTCATCAAAATCAAAATCATATTTTTTATAAAAACTTACAAACCGAAAAACAGAACCTTTTTTCAGAATCGAGAAACATATTGAGCGATATAGTGAGTATATATACCCCTTTGTAAAAAAAATATTTATAATTATTAATGTTGATAAAAAAGAGAAAATAATAAAAGCTGATGTATCCAAACCAGAAAAGGCTAATGAGTCAGATAAATAGCCGAGTAAAGGCATAAAAAAAGCATTAAGCAATCTAGATATGAGAGACATTGTAGTTTGCAATTGTAAACCAGAGCTTAAGGATCCAATATCGTTTCCTGCTAATCTAGCAATAGGTGTAGACATTTCAAGAAGATTAAGCAGTCCTAATAAAATGAATAAAAAAAGTATCAAGACAGTCTGAAATTAATTGTTAAAATAAAGTTATTCAATAAAGGTAAAAGAATAAATGGAATCGAGCCCATAATAATGAGATACTTAATAAAATAAACAGTTTGCCCCCTCTCAAGATTGACTAAATTCATGCCAAGTATAGAAACTAAAATAATATTTAAGTTACTTTTTCCTAATCGAAATGAAAACCTATATAACGAAAGAAAAAATCCAATAATACCATTATACATAAACCCAAAAAAGCCCATAAAATTATACCCTTCGGTTAAAAAAAATATGCATAACTACTTGTCCTATTGGTGACGCCTGAATTAAATTCCTCTGTAATGAAATATTGCAAATAAGGAAAATTCATGCCATGAATAAGATTTAACAAATTGATTTAACTATTTGTTTTTTGCCTTATGCGATTAAGAGTCGGGATAAAAAAATAAAATCTCTAAGGCCACATGTTTTGAGAATTTTAATTTTACTCTCTTTTCTATTTAATATCTTTAAGCTAAAAAGACTGACTAGCACTTTCCAAAATCTAAATTGAATAACTTCCGGAACCGCTTTTCTATACATTCGTTAAAAATCAAACTTTATAAAAAACTTTAAACCAGTTTACAAAATTATATACACCTTCTTCAATAGTAGTATTCGGCTTAAAATCTATATTCGAAAGTAAAGAAGATGAATCTGCATGTGTAATTAGTACATCGCCAGGTTGAAGCTCTTTAAAATTAATTAAGGCTCTTTTTCCTAAAGCCTTTTCTAAAGCACTTATATAAGAAATAATAGATGATGGCTGTCCATTACCAACATTATAAATTTTATATGGGGCCGAGCTAGAATCAGGCAAAGGATCATCAGAAGACCACTCTCGATTCATTTCCGCTGGACTAAAAATAACCCTTTCAATAGACTCAATAACATCATCTATGTATGTAAAATCACGAATCATATTACCATTATTGAAAACATCAATTGCTTTATTTCTAATAATGGAATTTAAAAATTAAAATAAAGCCATATCTGGTCTTCCCCAAGGACCATACACCGTAAAGAATCTCAATCCAGTTGTAGGTATTCCAAATAATTTTGAGTAAGAATGAGCCATTAGCTCATTAGACTTTTTAGTTGCAGCGTAAAGTGATATAGGATGGCTTGTTGGTTGCTTTTCAGAAAATGGCACTGTTGTATTTAATCCATAAACGCTTGAAGTACTTGCATAAACCAAATGCTTTATTCTATTATGCCTTACACCTTCAAGTATATTAAGAAAGCCCTGAATATTAGAAGTAATATACTCGTGGGGACTAGTAAGGCTATATCTTACACCGGCTTGTCCAGCCAAGTGAATTACATAATCAAATTTTTCTTGATTAAATAATTTTGTCATAAAACAAGAATCAGCAATATCTCCTTAAAAAAAAGTATAATTTGGATATTTCTTACTGTAAATTTTATGCGAATTAGTTAACTGATTACATTCTATTCCATGTTCACTAAGTCTTCCATATTTTAAACTAATATCATAAAAATCGTTAATTGAATCCAGCCCTATGATATGAATCTGACTTTTCTTTAGCAATCTTGAGACCACATGAAAACCAATAAAACCTGCACTTCCTGTGACCAATACTTTATACATCATCACAATCTTTTAAAGTGTGAATATAAGAAGCAATCATCATTTCTTGATTTATTTCATTACGAAATACTTTAACTGTTTGACGATAACATTCATTTTGTATTATAAACTCCGCATCATCAAAATATACTTCAATTGCATTTGGAATATTATAATCATCTATTCCTCCAGTTTCATTTATAGAAAACCAATAACATATTTATTAATTTTTGAAATAAATCTGTTGATTAAATCAATATTTTAAGGCACGTAATGAAACTCTATAGCTATTCCATAAAACTTATCCTGAAGCTCTGAAGTCTCATCTAGTAACTCATATTTAGCTGCTTCAATATCAAGTTTTAAGTACCCTTTACCACTGAAGTTAAAAATCTTATATACCCTACCAATTGTTAAACCAGATTTTACACCAAGAGATTTCTTTATAAAAAGAGACTCGGATTTTAAAATAATCATGTAAATTTTGCCACTAATATTTTTGTTAAAACTCTTTTTAAAGAGGAACCTATAAAATGGCCTAAGTAAATAAGAAAACAAATTGAATTAGCCATCAATAAGTATAATCTTACACTTTGGATTAATGTCTTTAAAATCTCTCTCAAATCTATCAATATAAGATATGCCTCCGCATATTAAAAAGCTTGACTCTTCTACTAATCGCTTAATAACATAATAACCTCCATTCCTAATTGAGCCAATTCTAATTATATGGTTAAGCCTACAAAAGCTTTCTAAGATGAAAATTATTAACAATCAAAAGAATACCCCATAAAAATGGTATGTAAAGAATTTTATATAAAAACGAGAAGTCTTCAATAAATCCTGCAAGCAGAAATATAATAATATAAAAATGTGCTACCCTTTTAAATGAATAAATACTAGACTTAATAGCTTTTAACTTTGAAACATTATAAAAGATAAAAATAAAAATGATTGAAATGAAAATAAAACCAAAGAAATACCCAAACAGAATAATAAATAAAGGCAGCAGTGGTATCGCCAGCCCAGAAGACTTTAAAATATCAGATAAATATAACCGATCAATGTATTCATAATTCTGCTTATAAAATAAATCTTTGAAATCATCAATTTTCCCTAAAAGCAAAGAGGTGTAACCTCCATTAACTCCATTTGGAACTATCATTGCTTGATAATTTGTTCGTGTCAGAACTTTAATCACTGTTTCTCCAAAACTATTTGAAGTTGAATCTGAAATTAATAATAATTTGGTGCTAATAGTTAATGAGATTAATAATAACAAAAATAATACTGATTGCCTTGAGAAAATTTTATTTCTATCAAAATGTTTAAATAATAAAGAGAAAATTATTGGAATTACAAAAACCCTCAAACCCAATAATAATAATGGTATAATTGAAAGAATAATTAATACGGTAATTATTTTTTTATTAATGCGGAAAAAATAAATAAAATAACTGAGTAAAAGTGGAACTATGTTAGTGCTAAGAAAAGTAAATATTCCAGAACCTTGATAAAACCCATTCCTGTATTTTTCCATGAATATTGCCAAGCCATATAGACTACAGTCACCAATATTTTTAAAAACAAAATATATTAAAAATGTATTTGAAATTAGAATAATAACAAATAATCTTCGAACTATGAATTTATTAATAATCAATTCTTGATGAGATGAAGATAAAGATGGAAAAAATAATGATATAATATACAATATTATAGTAATAATAATTACATATATATTAATTGATTGCTCCGGTAAACCAGAGAAAAATTCTCCCAAGTTGAACAATGCTATTATGAATATAGCAAACCGTATTGTATATAACATTAACCTAAATTGAACTTAAAAAAAAATAATATTCTAACTAACTTTCTTTTAAAGAAATTTGTATGGTGTTGAGGCTCAAGTGCAATTAAATGGTATTGTTTTCCCAAAGCAGTTAAACATGACTTAGACAATAAATCACCTCTCCGAAATACCTTAATTTTTTCAAGAATTACATCATTTTTAGAAGCTAATACGTAATTAGCATAAGAATAATATTCGCTTAGCCATGAATCAGTATCTATATTTAATAAAATATTTTCCCAACTTTTAAACACTTCTTCGAACATTGCAATTAAAGTCTCTTTATGAAAATTCATATGATTAACGATGAAATTCTTTTGAATAATAGATAAACCAAAATTTAAATTAAAATTGCAATAACAATAATTAATCTTTTTTCTTGAATAATATATCGTATTTATTGAATTGATTGCATTTTCTTCTAAGTAAGTATCCCCATCGATAATATGAACATAATCATATGGTAATTTCAATACAACTGCTAATTTTAAAAATTGCTGATAATACCAACCCGGCCGGTTAGTTTTTTCAAAGTTAAATTCACTATAATTTAATACTTCTGTATCTAATATATAATTTACACCTTCAATTTTCTGGTCTGGAGTTATTGGAGTGAGCAAGTAAAAATCTAATTTAAAGCTCTTGTAATACTGTATTATTTCAATATTCGGGTTTTTACTTACAACACATAAGCACTTAGTAAATTTTGTATTCATAAATTTTTAAAACCACTCCTAAACATACAGCTTTGACTTTTTACAATTTTGTCTAGTAATTTTGGAGATTAATAGAATAAAACTTTTTAAAATACGCTCTATGTTGACCAGAATTTTTAATTATACTTATTTTCCAAAATATCATGCCGAATAAATTGTATCGTATAAATGAAAAATATTAGCTTCATTAGAAGAATTTGAAACAAAATTATGTTTAAAGAATTCGACAACTACAGTCAATTATTTAGTCCGATTTCTTGAACGAGTTCTAATAGCTATTCTCTTACCCTAACAAGTTTTAAAGGAAAGGTAAAATCTGTATAGTAACTTTTATCTTCCAAGTAACTATTGTTTTGATTAAATTCTTGATTAAGAATAAATCTAAAAGTATTCACAGATGAATGGTAATCAACTTTTTTGTTTTTTATTTTATCTGAGAAATAAATAGCATTCAAATTCCCAAAGGCTTCCTGGGCCCAATCTTGTTTAAAAGAATAAATATTATTCGGCACGATTTCTCTTGTCCCATGATCTCCTTGTATGATTATAATTTTGCTTCTTCCGTTACTAGTATTTAAAATTTTTTCTAAATGATCCGCTACACCTAATACATATTTTAAATCCGCACTACCATCCGCCCCTGGAGGAGTTGGCAATGCTAAAAATATAATCTCCGCATCCTCCACCGCTTCTTCTAGCTGTGTCGTAAACTTTCATCGCTCTTCTTTGATATTTCTTAAAAAGATTTTCTCTAATCCTGGTTCGTAAATGGTGATTTGTCCAGCACTTAGCTTTTCAACTTTAGCCTTATCAATATCTACACAAGTTACTTTGTTACCAGTCTCTGCGAAGCAAGTACCTGTAACTAATCCTACATATCCTGTGCCTACTACTGAAATATTCATATAATTAAAACTTATTTATAAATTCTTGTGTCGTTTTCTTTATCCCATTTATTAAACTAATCTCGGATTTCCATCCCAGATTATTAATTTTACTTGTATCCATCAATTTCCTTGGTGTACCATCAGGCTTTGTTGTATCAAAAACAAGTTGACCATCATATCCAATTTCTGCAACTATCAACTCTGCTAATTCTTTTATTGAAATATCTGCGCCACATCCAATATTCACCAACCCTTGTTCGTTGTAGTTTTGTAATAAGAAATAGCAAGCACCTGCTAAATCATCAACATGTAAAAATTCTCTTCTTGGTGTTCCAGTCCCCCAAATGGTTACAGTTGGCTCATTATTTTTTTTTGCTAAAACAATTCTTCTAATTAATGCTGGGAGCACGTGTGAATTTTCAGGATGATAGTTGTCATTAGTGCCATATAAATTGGTGGGCATTGCAGAAATAAAATTACAGCCATATTGTGCTCTATAACTATCACACATTTCAATTCCTGCAATTTTAGCAATAGCATAGGGCTGATTCGTTGATTCCAAATAACCACTTAATAAATATTCTTCTTTTAAAGGTTGCGGCGCCATTTTTGGATATATGCAAGAAGATCCTAAAAACAACAACTTAGTTACCTTATTTAAATAGGAAGCATGAATCACATTGGCCTCCATCATTATGTTATCATAGATGAATTCAGCACGGTAAGTATTGTTTGCATGTATACCGCCTACCTTTGCCGCTGCAAGAATTACATATTCTGGCTTTTCGTTTTTAAAAAAATCATCTACAGCTTGCTGATTTCTTAAATCTAATTCACCAGAACTCCTTGAAACAATATTTTTATATCCTTCTTTTCGTAGTTTACGCTCTATACCAGAACCTACCATTCCTCTATGTCCAGCAATATATATTTTAGCAGTTTGCTCCATGCTTATAATCCGCTTTCTTTGATATATAATTCCTTTTTAAATAACGAAACATCACTTGCTACCATTTCTCTAACCAATGCTGCTAAATCATATTTAGGTTTCCATCCTAATTTAGTCATTGCTTTTGTAGGATCTCCAATTAACAAGTCAACTTCTGTTGGTCTATAATATTTAGGATCTACTTTAACAACTACTTGGCCTTCTTCCAATTTGTATTCACCGGTATTTTTAATAACATATCCTTCTTCGGCTTCATCCTTTCCCCTAAACCCTAATTCAATGCCTAATTCAGCAAAACTCATTTTGACAAAGTCACGGATAGTGGTTGTAATGCCAGTTGCTAAAACAAAGTCCTCCGGTTTTTCTTGTTGCAAAATCAAATACATTCCTTCAATATAATCCATTGCATGACCCCAATCTCTTTTAGCATCTAAGTTTCCTAAGTACAAACAATTATCCATACCTAAAACTATCTTAGCTGTTGCTCTTGTAATTTTTCTTGTTACAAAAGTTTCACCTCTTTGTGGTGACTCATGATTAAACAAGATACCATTACACGCATACATGCTGTAGGCTTCTCTATAATTAACAGTAATCCAATATGCATATAATTTTGCAACGGCATAAGGAGAACGAGGATAGAAAGGAGTGGTTTCGGATTGAGGCACGGCTTGTACTAAACCATATAACTCAGAGGTAGATGCCTGATATATTCTTGTTTTCTTAGTTAAGCCTAATAAACGAACTGCTTCTAAAATTCTAAGGGTGCCGATACCATCTGCATTTGCAGTATATTCTGGTTCTTCAAAACTTACATGAACATGACTCATAGCAGCCAAGTTGTAAATTTCATCTGGTTGAACTTCTTGGATTATACGAATTAGATTAGTGCTATCGGTTAAGTCCCCATAATGCAAGTGGAGATGTCTATGTGGAGTGTGTGGATCTACATAAATGTGATCAATTCTTTGAGTATTAAATAAAGAGGATCTCCTCTTAATACCATGAACCTCGTAACCTTTATTCAATAAGAATTCTGCTAAATAGGCACCATCTTGACCTGTAATGCCTGTAATAATTGCTTTTTTCACTATTAAACGATTTAATTTTTTTTATTTAGTAACCAACTAGAAGATTGTATTTTATCTCCTAATCCTTCAATTAACTCAATTCCTAATTCTTTACAAACTGGCACTTCAGGTATTGAATTATTATTTTGATCACCCCCATTAGCGAACGCTAACTCAAAATTTTTAAATAATTGTTGATAAATAACCCTTATTGTTTCGCAGACGGTTCTATCTTGATCAATCGATAAAAAAACTTTATCTACGCTTTTGATGTTGGAAACTATATAAACTCGCTCATTTTCATCTTGAAACTCTTTTGAGCCTTTCAATGCTCTTTGAAAATCACTATTTACAATAACTATCAAATAGTCCCCATTTGATTTGGCATTATTAAAATATTCAATGTGCCCTTTGTGGATTGGATTGAAATAACCGCTTACAATTATTGCTTTCTTTTTCATAAAATTGTAATTGAATCTGCGCACCAAACTGCGCACCATCTTCCTTTAATTTTGATGATTTGTATTAATCTGAAATTTTAAATAAAACTATTTAATGTTGTAAATCAACGAATTAGTGATTTAAGATTATCTACAAATACCTTTTGTTGGTCTGGACTACACTAATTATAGGGTATTTTACTATTGATTATCAGTTAGTTAGGTTTTAACTGCGCACCAAATTGCGCACCATGTAAGTTGCTGATAATCAGTTTAAAAACTAATTACGGGGTAGAACCCGAAATGCACGCTTCGTCTGTTCAATTTCACTACTACTTATACCTAATTTTTTTGCAACTGTGCGCCATTTTGCAATTTCACACTGCATATCGTTCAGTATTTTGGCTGCTGTATGTCGTCAAAGAAAGTGGACGGTTTAGTTGTAGAGGGTTTCGTTGTTTAAATGTAGGATTTTTTCTTTTAAAAATAGTTGTTTTCGTCTTTTTAGGGACTGTTGTTTAATGAGTGCTCTTTTC